>ERZ827150.231-NODE-231-length-88857-cov-61.266086_pt1 | contig 88857 bp, 81 predicted proteins | sample MGYA00519779_ERZ827150 | MGnify/ENA primary metagenome ERZ827150 (study PRJEB31778, sample SAMEA3449267) | human gut metagenome | biome: human gut; feature: human-associated habitat; material: faeces | place: United Kingdom | collected 2010/2012 ...
CCTGTAGCTAGCGTTCATCCTGAGCCAGGATCAAACTCTTCATTGTAAAAGTATCTTTGACTTCCCGGACCTTGCGGACCGGAGAAGCGTCTTGTCTCTGCCAGGATTTCGGATCTCAAAAGTCTCAATACCTATATATATAAGTAATGACGGTTCTTTCTTTTACCCGAAACTGTTTCCAGTTTCGCTCTTGTACTACTGTATTGTTTATGTAAATCTCATCAAAGATCGCTCTTTCTTGACGCCTTCCGTTTTAAGGGAAAGCGGTTGCAAAGGTAAGGAGTTTTTAGCATATCCTCCAAATTTTTGCGGAACTTTTTTCGAAGTTTTTTTTCGGAGCGGAGCTCCGGAGTGTCCTTCCCAAAAGCGGGTGCAAAGGTAAGGAGTTTGTTTCAAACCGCCAAACGTTCCGCGAAGTTTTTTTTCGAAGTTTTTTCCGAAGGCTGCCGGGGGAGGGGCCGTCCGCTTGGGCCTCTCTTGCGAAAGGCGGGACCGTAGCCGCAAACCGTCCGGAGCGCACCGCGCCAAACGTCTCTGCAACATTCTGTCAAGCATCGCCGCTTCCTTTCCGAAAGCGGGTGCAAAAGTACGGGTTATTTCCATACTCGCAAAATCTGCGCAAGTTATTTTTTGAACTTTTCCGCAGGGTTTTACGCAAACTGCTGGTTTACAGATATGTTACAAAACATAATTTTTCCATGCTTGTGGAGGCAGGAAAAAGAAGGCACACATTATAATATTTCACGCGGGCGCAATGCGCGCGCGTGACAATTACAGTTACAGTTTCGGATAAGAAAACGGCGACTTCCCGTCCGGAAAGCAATGATTTGAAGAGGGGAAAACAACGTGCAAGAACTACAGAGAGAATGTGCACAAGAAAAAAGCAGGACACATACAAGGAAGAAAGAGAATATGCACACTCAATAACAAGGAAGAAGTTACAAACAAAATTGCTTTTCCAACAAGCCGCAACCACCTATTACAATTACAATTACAGTTGAATGAAAAAATCCGGCTTTTCTTGTTTCTGAACAAAAGAAGAATTAATTTTGCGCCCGTTTTCTAAGACCTTATACTAAATTGAAGAAGAAAATGAACGCAAAACTTAAACTTCCATCCAAACAAGCGGCTATCCATGAAGCCAAAGATTACCTCATGATAGCCTTGGGCATGATTATGTACGGCATCGGATGGACCGTATTCCTGCTGCCCAACGACATCACCACGGGAGGCGTCCCCGGCATTGCATCCATTGTTTATTTCGCCATCGGGCTTCCTGTACAGTACGTCTATTTCTCCATCAACTTCATCCTGCTGCTCCTGGCCATCCGCATTTTGGGATGGAAGTTCAGCATCAAGACTATCTTTGCCGTATTTACCCTGACCTTCTTTCTGTCGGTCATCCAACGAGTAACCCAAGGCATCACGCTGCTTCACGACCAGCCGTTCATGGCCTGCGTCATTGGCGCCTCATTCTGCGGAAGCGGCATTGGCATCGCCTTCTCGTCGAACGGCAGCACAGGTGGCACGGATATCATTGCAGCCATCATCAACAAATATCGGGACATCACGCTGGGCAAGGTTATGCTGATCTGCGACCTCATCATTATTTCGTCCAGTTATTTCGTTCTGAAAGATTGGGAAAAAGTTGTATACGGATACGTTACCTTGTACATCTGCAGCTTTGTCCTCGACCAGGTGGTGAACAGTGCGCGCCAGTCGGTACAGTTCTTCATCATCAGCGACAAATACGAAGAGATAGGCAAGCACATCAACGTCTATCCGCATCGCGGCGTGACGGTCATCAATGCCTCGGGTTTCTATACAGGCAAGGAAATCAAGATGTTGTTCATCCTGGCCAAGAAACGCGAGTCGGGCATCATCTTCCACCTGATCAAAGAGATTGACCCGCACGCGTTCGTGTCACAAAGCGCCGTCATCGGTGTCTACGGCGAAGGCTTCGACCGCATCAAAGGGAAGTGACGGGCACGAAACGTCCTTCCCTCCACACATATTTCAGCACGGGGCGAATGAAAGGTTTCAACACTTCATTCGCCTCTTTGTCTATATAGCGGGGTGTCGTGAAGGTGAACGTCAGCGTATCGTCCTTGGCAGAGAGATCGGCCATGACCAGCGTCATGTCCACCTGGCTCAAGGCCTGCCGTACGCCATTGTCGGCCACCGAATCGGAGACAGAAAGGAAGTCCTCCAGCACAGGCTGCCGGAGGAAAGAAGAGGCAGGAAGCTCCTTCCAACCCGTAGTATAGAAACAGATGTCGCTATCGGGTACAGGACCGTTGACGGTAGAGACCGTACACACAACACGCGTTGAGTCGTTCACGTCCAGCACCTTCATCTGCCAAAAGCTACGGCTGGTCATCTGCATGCGGATATAGTCGGGAGCCAGTTCAGTCATTTCGGACTTCTGCCCCAAGCGGTTGGTCACTTCCGCCCGCATCTTGCTTTCCAGAAAATCGATGAAATCGGCTTTGTTGACAGCCGTCAGCAAGGGGGTCAGGCTGTCGGGCATAGCCTTGAAACAGTCCTTGGCAGTCTGCCCGAACAAGGGAGCTACCCCAAAAAGGACCGCATATATAAAAGTATACAGTTTTTTCATTTCCATCAGTCTTTATCGCGGCGGAGCAGACGGCACACCTCCTGCAAGAAGCGGGCATCTACCTCGTCGAACGTATTGAATTCACTACTGTCTATATCGAGCACACCCCATACCTCGCCCGCACCGCCGGTCAACGGCACGACGATTTCCGAACGCGAAAGCGAGCTGCAGGCTATATGGCCGGGGAAAGCATCAACATCGGGCACCACCAGCGTACGGGCCTCCTGCCAGGCCGTACCACAAACGCCCCGCCCCTTGCGGATGCGCGTACAGGCCACAGGCCCTTGAAAGGGTCCCAGCACCAGTTCCTCGCCCGACACCCGATAGAAACCTACCCAAAAGAAACCGAACGTTTCCTTCAAGGCAGCCGCCACATTGGCCAGATTGGCCACTTCATCGGTTTCACCCGACAGAAGTCCCTGAAGCTGCGGAAGCAGGGCCTCGTAGCGTTCTTCCTTCGTGCCGCCACTGATATACAAATCTTCTGCCATAACATGAATTGAGTTTAAATCCGGTTGCAAATATGAGAATTAACGCCGAAAGATACAAGACCGGCCGACGTTAATTCTCCTTTATCGCCCCGTCAACGACTGCCCAGATAGAGGAAGAACATGCCGATGAGCACCAGGATGAGGTCGACCGCCTTGCTCTTGAGGTTCTTCTCGTGGAAGAACAGGGCACCGAAGAGGAAGGAAACCACCACGCTGCCACGACGCACCATCGAAACGATGGAAATCATGGAGTCTTCGTAACTCAGAGCATAGAAGTAGGCAAAATCGGCCGCACAAAGAAACAGGGAAATACCGACAATGGTCCACTTCCAATGGAAAGGAGTACTGGTCTTGCGCTGGGGGTACCACAACAGCAGAATGATGGGACACATGATGAACACCTGATAGACATTGTACCACGACTGTACCAGCATGGGATGGAGGCGCGTCATCAGATACTTGTCGTACAGGCCACTGACGGCCCCTGTCACTGCCGCCAGTACGATGAACAGAATCCACTTGTTGTGCTGGAAGTCGATGCCTTCCTTCTTGCCCGAACGGCTCAGCATAAAGAAGGATAGCACGGCCAGCAACACGCCGGCCCACTGATACAGATTTAACCGTTCGCCGAAGAAGAGCAAGGCTCCCACCAGCACCATGACAGGGCGGGTGGCATTAATCGGCCCCACGATGGTGAGCGGCAGGTGCTTCATGCCGAAATAACCGAAAATCCATGATGAAAGCACGATGAACGACTTGAGCAGGATGTACTTGTGTTCCTCCCACCCCGCCACCGGCATGTCGAACATCGTCCCACGGAGTACGTCGGGAGCCCAAAAGGACAAGAGGATGAAAGGCAGAAACACCAGACTGGAAAAAATTGTGTTCAGAAAGAGGACAGGCAGCACGGCATTGTCGCGCAACGACTCTTTCTTGAAGGCATCATAAAATCCCAGCAACGCGGCCGAGAGAAAAGCAAGCAATAACCACATGGGGAAAAAATATAAAATATGAAATATCAAATATCAAACAGGGAATCGGGATAGGTGACGTCTACCAGAAAAAGGGCATTGCCCGGCACGGACGTCCCCGCCCTGCAACGGTCCTTCTGCTCGATGACGCGGCGAAACCCAGCCACGTCCATCTTGCCACGCCCCACCTCGAGCAGCGTACCAACCACCGCCCGAACCATGTTGCGCAAGAAGCGGTCGGCACGGATGGTAAATACCCACGTCACGTCGTCCACCTGCGTCCAGGCAGCTTCCATGATGCGGCAGTTATTGGTCTTCACATCCGTGTGCAGCTTGCTGAAGCTGGTAAAGTCGGTATAGTCGAACAAAGCCCGGGCGGCCTCGTTCATACGGTCAAAGTCAGGCCGCTGGAAGAGGCGGCAACGATACTGACGGTCAAAGGGGCGCTTGGCCGTCGTAACATAATACCGGTACATACGCGACGTGGCGTCGAAACGGGCGTGTGCTTCGGGCTTCACGGCCCGCAGGCGGTAGACCGAGATATCGGGCGGCAACAGACGGTTCAGCTTGTCTGTCATGAAAGCCTCATCGAGCAGACCGTCGGCGTCAAAATGGGCCACCATGAGCGACGCATGCACACCCGCATCCGTCCGCCCGGCCCCCACCACACCGACCTCACGGCGCAGCAATGTGGACAAGGCTTTCTCCAGACACTCCTGCACACTCGCCCCGTTGGGTTGTACCTGCCAGCCGTGATAGGCCGTACCGTCGTAAGCTAAATCAATGAAATATCGTTGCATCAGATATCTTTTTAGGACGCAAAGGTACGGATAATTTTATATCTTTGCACGCGGTTTTCCAAAAACCACAAAGTAAAACGACTTAAAACAAGTAATGAAAATGAAACTGACCCAACGGGCCTCGCGCCTCCTCCCCTGCCTGCTGCTGACGGCAGGCCTCGTTTCCGCCTTTGCGGGATGTAAAAAGAAAGACATGTCGATGAAGATGAACGAGCCGCGCAACATCCACGGCGTGGCCAACTTCGGCCGGACCTTCGGCGACCTGAACCAGAAACAGCTCAACGTGGCCCAAGCCATCGGCATCACCCCCATTGCCTCGCGTGAAGATGCGGAAGAGATGACCGACCAGCTGACCTTCATCGAGTCCAACGACCGCTATGCCGTCGACTCACTCACCCACTCCATCCCCTACCTGATACCAGGCGCCGCTGCCCTGCTGGATACCATCGGACAGAATTTCCTCGACTCGCTCGCTTCCAAGGGGCTCAACCCCAACCGTATCATCGTCACTTCCGTCCTACGCACGGAGAAAGACGTGAAGCGCCTGCGACGCCGCAACTCCAATGCCTCCAGCAACTCCACCCATGCCTACGGCACAACATTCGACGTCAGCTGGAAGCGCTTCCAAAAAGTGGAGGACGAGGACGGACGACCCATGCAAGATGTCGGTGCCGACACACTGAAGCTGGTGCTCGCCGAAGTATTGCGCGACTTGAAACAGGCCGACCGCTGCTACGTGAAGTATGAAATCAAGCAGGCATGTTTCCACATCACTTCACGGAAATAACGTTTGCAATGCAATATTCATCAGACATGGATGAAGCGGATTGCGTCTCAAAGGTGAAGCAGCGCCAATCCGCTCCATCCATGCCTGTATCCATTCCATGCCTTAAGTTCACTCGTCCTTTTCTTCCAGCAGCTTCCACGCCAGAGGCAGGCAGGTAGCAATGTCGCCCGCCGTCATTCCCGTACGCCCCTGCTTGCGGGCAGCAATGTCGCCGGCCAGGCCGTGTACATAGACACCCAGCCGGGCAGCCGTCCCTGCATCATAGCCCTGTGCCAGCAAAGCCAGCAACACGCCCGTCAGTACATCGCCGCTTCCCCCTGTCGCCATGCCGGGATTGCCTGTGGTATTGAACCAGCAATGCCCTGAAGGCGCTATGACAGCCGTATAGGCACCCTTCAGCACGATGTACACACCCACGTTTTGTGCCAGCTCGCGCGCCTTCATCAGCCGTTCGTAGGAGTTCTGGCACTTGCTTACCAACCGCTCCAGTTCCTTGGGATGGGGCGTCAGAATGCTGCCGGCCGGCAGATGGTTCAGTCCTGAACGGTGTTCGCCCAGCGCATAGAGGGCATCGGCATCAATGACCATCGGTGTCTGGCAGGCACGAATCTGCTCCACAACCGCCTCCACTGTCTGAGGTTCCCGTCCCAGCCCCGGACCGATGCCCACAGCCTGATAGTCGTCCGTATCGGTCGGCTCCGAGAAGCGTGTCTCGCTGTTGTCCAGTTCGGTCATGGCCTCGGGTACCGATGTCTGCACCATGAAGTTGTTGCAGAAAGGCACGTGTACCGTCAGCAACCCCACACCCGACTTCAGACAGCCTCGGGCAGCAAGGACGGAAGCACCTGCCATGCCTTGCGAACCCGCAATGAGCAGTGCCCGCCCGAAAGTACCCTTGTGGGCAAAATGCCCGCGTGGACGGAGCAGGGACGTCACCTCCTCGTCGTCGGCCAGTTCGAAGTCGGTGTCCGTCTCCTCGATGGCTTCTGCGCTCAAGCCGATGTCCAGCAGGCGCCACTCGCCCACGTAGGCCTCGTTCTCGGCAAAGAGGAAGGCCAGCTTGGGCAGCTGCAGGCTCAGGGTCAGATTGGCCCGCACGATGTGGGCGGCAATGTTATAGGTATTGTCCTCGCCCATCAGGCCCGAAGGCACATCGATGGCCACCACACGGGCCGGCGAGGCGTTGATGTACTTCACAACGGCGGCAAAGCCTCCGCCCAACGGTTTGTTCAGTCCGCTGCCGAAGAGGCCATCCACCACCACATGGTCCGCCGTCAGCACGGGCGGTGCAAACTGGGTGGAGATTTCGTGGAAAGTGATGCCCTCCGTTGCCAGAAGGCGTTCGCGGTTCTCGGCACAGTCCTCGGAAAGCTTTCCCTGCGGGTTGAACAGGTAGACCTCCGGCCTATAGCCCTGCACGGCCATCAGACGGGCCACGGCCAATGCGTCACCGCCGTTGTTGCCGGGTCCTGCGAATACAGTAAAGGGGGTGTCGTTGTCGGGCCACTGCTCCATGATGGCGTCGGCCAGTGCCCGTGCGGCCCGTTCCATCAGGTCGATGGAAGCGATGGGCTCGTGTTCGATGGTATAGGCATCCAGCTGGCGGATGCCCGAAGTTGGAAATATTTTCATAATGCCTTGCTTACAGTTTTCCACAAAAGTAGGCATTCCCCTTCTATTTCGCAAATGAAAAAGCGTTTCGCTCCGTCTTTCTGAAAATAAGGGAGGCAAACAGGACGCATTCGCCCGATAATTCGTAACTTCGCGCCGCAAAAACAACTACCACGCATGAATACAACCAACAAACATCCCAAAGGCCTCTACCTGATCTTCGCCACCAGTACGGCCGAGCGCTTCAGCTACTACGGCATGCGCGCCATCTTCATTCTGTTTCTCACCCAAGCCCTGCTGCTCGACACCGAGACAGCCGCCTCCATCTATGGCAGCTATACGGGCCTTGTCTATCTGACTCCGCTTATCGGCGGCTACGTGGCCGACAAGTACTGGGGCATCCGACGCTCCGTCTTCTGGGGGGCCGTACTGATGGCCATCGGACAGTTCCTGATGTTCTTCAGTGCCTCCATGCTCGACGCGCAGGAACTGTCGCGCGGACTGATGTACGGCGGACTAACCTTTCTTATATTGGGCAACGGTTTCTTCAAGCCGACGGTTTCATCGCTCGTCGGACAGCTGTACGAGCCGGGCGACCGCCGGCTCGACTCGGCCTATACCATCTTCTATATGGGTGTCAACGTCGGGTCGTTTCTGGCTCCGCTTGTCTGCGGATACTTCGGCGAGACGGGCAATCCGCAGGATTTCAAATGGGGCTTCCTGATTGCCGCCATCGTCACGGTATTCACCGTCGTACTGTTCGAAACGCAGAAGAACCGTTACCTCATCGGTCCCGACGGACAACCATTGGGCATTGTGCCCGATGCACGCAAGGAGACGGAAGGGAAAGCAATTAAAACACAGACGCCCGAAGAGGCCCGGCGCAAACGCCGCAATCTGTGGATATGCAGCGCAATGGCCGTCGTCCTGGCCCTGTTCTTCTACGGATGCTTCGGTAACGACTGGATCAGCATCGGCATCTTTACGGCCTGCATCGTCTTCCCGGCCAGCATCCTGATGGACGCCTCACTCACCAAGATTGAACGCGACCGCATCCTGGTTATCTATATCATTGCCTTCTTCGTCATCTTCTTCTGGGCGGCCTACGAGCAGGCAGGCGCTTCGCTCACGCTGTTTGCCTCGGAGCAGACCGACCGCGTCATATTCGGCTGGGAAATGCCTGCCTCGTGGATCCAGTCGTTCAACCCCTTATTCGTCGTCATCCTGGCCGCCGTCATGCCGGGCGTATGGGGAGCGTTGGCACGCCGCCACATGGAGCCTTCTTCGCCCACCAAGCAGGCCATCGGCCTGTTGCTCCTGTCGCTGGGCTATCTGGTCATCTGCATTGGTGTGAAAGACGTGCAGCCCGGCGTCAAGGTAAGCCTCATCTGGCTGACCGGCCTGTACTTCATCCATACGATGGGCGAGATTGCCCTTTCGCCCATCGGCCTGTCGATGGTGAACAAGCTGACGCCCGTCCGCTTCGCCTCGCTGATGATGGGCATCTGGTACCTGTCCACGGCTACGGCCAACAAGTTTGCCGGCATGCTGTCGGGGCTTTATCCCGAGGCAGGAAAGGTGAAGACGCTGCTGGGTTACCGCATCGAGACGATGTTCGACTTCTTCCTGGTGTTCGTCGTCATGTCGGCTGCCGCGTCGCTCATCCTCTTCCTGCTGTCGAAGAAATTGCAGAAGATGATGCATGGAGTGGAATAAATTCGCTACCTTTGCAGCAATTTAATATTCACAAGTTCCATGGATTGCATACAGATTAAAGACAAGAAGTTCACCGTCTCCATCAAGGAGGAGGACATATTGAAAGAAGTGAGCCGCGTGGCCGACGAAATCAACCGTGACCTGGCCGGCAAGAACCCGCTCTTCCTGAGCGTGCTGAACGGTTCGTTCATGTTCACCGCCGACCTGATGAAACGCATCACCATCCCCTGCGAGATATCGTTCGTCAAACTGGCCTCCTACCAGGGCGTGTCGTCGACAGGCGCCGTCAAGGAAGTCATCGGCATCAACGAAGACCTGAGCGGCCGCACGGTGGTCATTGTAGAAGACATTGTGGACACGGGCCTCACCATGCAACGCCTGCTCGAAACGCTGGGCACCCGCGGACCGAAGGAGATACACATCGCCACCCTGCTGGTCAAGCCCGAAAAGCTGAAGGTGGACCTCAACATCGAGTATGCCGCCATGCGCATCCCCAACGACTTCATCGTAGGCTACGGCCTGGACTACGATGGCTTCGGGCGGAACTACAAGGACATTTATACCGTTGTAAACGAATAAAGCAGCGGTAAGCGGTGAACGGTTAGTGATGAGCCTTCATCCCTGACCGCTAATCGCTTACCACTAACCACTAACCACTAAATAAAGATATGTTGAACATTGTAATTTTCGGTGCCCCCGGTTCCGGCAAGGGCACACAAAGCGAGAGAATTGTAGCAAAGTATGGCATCAACCACATCTCTACGGGTGACGTGCTGCGTGCCGAGATAAAGAACGGTACCGAGCTGGGCAAGACAGCCAAGGGTTACATCGACCAGGGCCAGCTCCTCCCCGACAACCTGATTATCGACATCCTGGCCTCCACGCTGGACAGCTTCAAGGATTCGAAAGGCGTCATCTTCGACGGCTTCCCCCGCACCATCGCACAGGCCGAAGCCCTGAAGAAGATGCTGGCCGAACGCGGACAGCAGGTGAGCGTGATGCTCGACCTCGACGTGCCCGAAGACGAACTGATGAAGCGCCTCATCCTGCGCGGACAGCAGTCGGGCCGTGCCGACGACAACGAGGAGACCATCAAGAAGCGTCTCACCGTTTATCACAGCCAAACCGCTCCGCTCATCGACTGGTACAAGCAGGAAGGCCTCTACGCCCACATCAACGGACTGGGCGAGCTGGAGACCATCACTGCCGACATCTGCAAGGCGATTGATGCAGTGAAGTAAATCACTCCGCACTACAAGCAAACACTCACCACAGATTACACGGATTCGCACAGATTGTTTTCAACCGTCTGTAACGGTCTGCGTAATCTGTGTTTTTATATCCGCACGGAGCCTTCCGCTTACTTTGCCAGTTCCATTTCCACCCACTCCACTTTGTCGGGCACCAGCGTGCGCTCCGCCACCTGCCCGTTCTGCATTCTCCGATATTCGGGAATGAAACGCACCTGCAATTTCGAGAACTGCTGTCCCGATACCTCCTCGGGGGTATCTACTCCCTGACCTTCCGCACGACCGGTCAGATAGAACGTACCAACCCCCTTCAGTTTCACCGAGTAGCCGGCCTCCAGCATGCCGCCCAACACCTCACCAAGCCCCAACAATACGGCATAGGTATCACCCTTACTGACGGTAGAGATCTGTGAAAGCCGTTCCGCCACCTGGTCCGTATCCATGGTTCCTACCGTAAAGGAACGCGGATACCACTTGCCATTCATTTTCTGCTTCTTGTAAAATGCCATAAACCTAACGTTTTTAATCCGATTCATATTCTCCCTTCCCTATCGGCCCAACCCCGTTAACCGGAAGGCTCAAGAGAGATAACCCTATGCTTCAGGCAACAATCATCCGGGATGATTCCGGCAATCATTGCCGATGATTCATACAATCATCCCGGATGATTCCTTCCTTTTCGGCAAAGATAACATACCCGAAGCATATATGCAAGCCCGACAAGGTTATATCCCCACATCATAAAATCACAGACTTGTATCACGAAAAAATTTTATTTACCTTTGTCGCAGTCAAACAATGATTTTTACAAAACTCAGGTCTTACTTAATCATTCATTTACACATGAAACACTGTATCATCACCATCTACTTTCTGGCCTCCTTCATTGGGGGTATCCAGGCACAGACTTCCAAAAGTTATTCCATCGAATCGGCCGTCCGATTCATCGAACTGGCACGGGCTGCCGAACAGGGGAAGCAACCTTCCGAAGCCGATTGGGAAGCATTGTTTGCGACCAAAGGCTATCAGTCGTTCTTCAGTATCCGCACCGATTGGAAAGAATGGCAGCAGAATATCCGCAAGGCATTCACCACAGTCTTCGACCCTGCCTGCCGGGCCATGGCCGACAGCATCGCCCTGCAACCGATGGCAACGGACGCGCCTTTTGAAAATTACTTTATCGTAAACTTCTATCAGATCCGCCAGCGGATGGATTCGCTGGAACATTTCTTGCACCATTCTGATTTTGAACAACTCATGAAACAGGCATACAGCCGGGTGAAAGAGTTCCTGCCGGCTGATGCGAAAGATTTGCCCCTGGCCGACCTGCCGATGTTCTATCTGGCTTTCGACCCGGAGTCGCGCGCCATGGGCGGAGCCGTATTCTTCGACATCAACCAGGTGTATGAGGACGGCAAGGAAGGGTTCATCAACACAGCTGCCCACGAACTGCACCATCACTACATGGATGCGCTCTGGGACTTGCGCTATCCGAAGGACTCGGACGACCCGGCACTGACGGCTCTCGTATACAACCAAATGGAAGGCACGGCCGACCTCATCAGCAAACCTGAAATGCCCGTCACCAAACTGGGACTATACGGGCCGGAGATTGTCAAGATGTACAACGACGACTATGCCGCAACCCCCGAAGTACTGAAACAACTTGACAACCTGACGTGCGACTATGCAGCCGGAAAAATTACAGCCGAGCAATTTGAAGAGGCCGCCGGCTGCGCCCACTTTGGAGGACATACCACCGGCGACTACATGGTATTTCTCATCCGTGACCAATTGGGGCTTCAGACTGCCATCGACTGTTTTTGCGACATACCGGCCTTCGTCCGCCGCTACAACGAAGCAGCCGCCAAAGCCGACACTTATGTCTTTTCCGATGCATTTGTGCAATATATAGACAAGGTGTGCCAAGAAATGAAAGGCGAATAGCTTCCTATATCCTAATGTATGCGAAATTATTCGTATCTTTGCCAACGCATCTATAATATTATAGCATTATGGCAGAATCGAACTTTGTTGACTACGTAAAGATATACTGCCGCTCGGGCAAGGGCGGCCGTGGTTCCACACACATGCGCCGCGCCAAGTACGTGCCCAACGGAGGGCCTGACGGTGGCGACGGCGGACGAGGCGGGCACGTCATCCTGCGCGGGAACCGCAACTACTGGACCCTGCTCCACCTGCGCTACGACCGCCACATCATGGCCGGTCACGGCGAAAGCGGCTCCAAGAACCGCAGCTTCGGCAAAGACGGCGAGGACAAGGTCATCGAAGTTCCCTGCGGCACGGTGGTTTACAACGCCGAGACGGGCGAGTACATCTGCGACGTCACCGAGCACGGACAGGAGGTCATCCTGCTGAAAGGAGGACGCGGCGGACTGGGCAACTGGCACTTCAAGACGGCCACCCGTCAGGCTCCGCGCTTCGCACAGCCCGGCGAGCCGATGCAGGAGATGACCGTCATCATGGAGCTGAAGCTGCTGGCCGACGTCGGACTGGTGGGCTTCCCCAACGCCGGCAAGTCGACCCTGCTCTCGGCCGTATCGTCAGCCAAGCCGAAGATAGCCAACTATCCGTTCACCACGATGGAGCCCAACCTGGGCATCGTGTCCTACCGCGAAGGCAAGTCGTTCGTCATGGCCGACATCCCCGGCATCATCGAAGGAGCCAGCGAAGGCCGCGGACTGGGTCTGCGCTTCCTGCGCCACATCGAGCGCAACTCGCTGTTGCTCTTCATGGTACCCGCCGACAGCGACGACATCACCAAGGAATACAACATCCTGCTGAACGAGCTGAAGAACTTCAACCCCGAAATGCTGGACAAGCAGCGTGTACTGGCCATCACCAAGTGCGACATGCTGGACCAGGAGCTGATGGACGAGATAGAGCCGACCCTGCCCCAGGACGTACCCCACGTATTCATCTCCGCCATCTCGGGCCTCGGCATCAACGTACTGAAGGATATCCTGTGGGAAGAGCTGAACAAGGAGAGCAACAAGATTGAAGGCAAGATAGAAAGCATCGCCCACCGCCCCAAGGACATGAGCCACCTGAAGGAGGAGCTGGCCGACGAAGGCGAAGACGAGGACCTCAGCATCGAGTATGTAGACGAGGACGACATCGAAGACCTCGAAGACTTCGAATACGAAGAAGAGGACTGGGAGGACGACAAGCAATGAGCCGCCTCAGCCCCGACAAACGAATGTTGGAGTATGCATTAAACGATGCATGCTCCGACATTTTTGCTTTCAGCACCACCCGCCACGGCGGCGTAAGCACAGGCACCTACGCCTCGCTGAACTGCACACCCTACACAGGCGACTCGACCGAGAACGTCCTCCGCAACCAGGAACTACTCCTGCAAGCCCTGCCGCAACGCCCCCAGAAGATCGTCATCCCCTGGCAGACGCACGGCACGGCCTTCCTCGTCATCGACACCGACTATCTGCAGACCGACCCGCAGACACGCTATGAACGCCTGCAAGGCATCGACGCCCTCATCACCTGCGAACGGGGTATCTGCCTCTGCATCTCGACGGCCGACTGCATTCCTATTCTATTGTATGACCAAAGGCACCGCGCCGTCGCCGCCGTCCATGCCGGCTGGCGGGGAACGGTGAACCGCATCGTTCGGCACACGCTGGAGCGGATGCAAACGCTCTACGGCACGGAGGGCAAAGACGTGCAGGCTGTTATCGGCCCCGGCATCTCGCTTGCCGCCTTCGAGGTGGGCGAAGAGGTGTACGAAGCCTTCCGCACCGCCGACTTCCCCATGCCCTACATCGCCGAATGGCACAACGACACCCACAAGCACCACATCGACCTGTGGGCCGCCAACCAGCTGCAACTGCTGGACTTCGGCTTGCCCGACACGCAGATAGAAACCGCCGGCATCTGTACCTACACCCGCCACGAAGACTTCTTCTCCGCCCGCCGGCTGGGAATCAAGTCGGGCAGGATGCTGTCGGGAATCATGATGAAGAGCTATGAGTGACGAGCTACGAGCTACAAGTGACAAGTAATTGCGCAGCCCACTCGTCACTCGTAGCTTGTAGCTCGTAGCTAATTACAAACTAAAAACTTAAGTACTATGTACAACCTCACCGTATCCGAAGAACTGAAATCGCGCTGCCCCGAATACCGCGGAGCAGCCGTCTATGCCGAAGTGACCAATACGCTCCACAGCGAAGGCCTTTGGCAGGAAATAAACGCCTTTACCGACGAACTGCGTGCCGCCGACACGACCGAAGGCATCAAGCACCAACCCGCCATTGCCGCCACCCGCGAAGCCTACAAACGTTGCGGCAAGGACCCCAGCCGCTACCGTCCCTCCGCCGAAGCCCTGCGTCGGCGTCTGCTCCGCGGGCTGGAGCTGTACCAAATTGATACGCTGGTAGATCTCATCAACCTCGTCTCGCTGCGTACGGGATACAGCATCGGCGGCTTCGATGCCGACAAGATTCAAGGCACCAACCTCTGCCTGGGCATCGGACGGGCCGAAGAACCGTTCGAGGGCATCGGCCGCGGCGTGCTCAACATTGAAGGCCTGCCCGTCTTCCGCGATGCCGCAGGAGGTATCGGCACCCCTACCAGCGACAACGAACGCACCAAGATGGACGTCGGTACCCGCCACATACTGGCCGTCATCAACGGTTACGACGGCGACACGACCCGCCTACAACAGGCAGCCGAAATGACACAGGAACTTTTAAGAAAATACGCTTCGTCCGACGGTGGAAGCATCCATTACTTCGAATGAAAACATCGCTCATCATCCTCATCGGCTTTCTGCTGACCCTACCAGTGCATGCCCAGCAGAAGGCAGGCGCCTTCTCCAACATGGAGGTGAACCACATCCGCGTGGCTACGCCGGGACTATTCGACAAGACCAAAACCATCCTGCTGCACCTCGACAGCCTGGGGCAAAAGGACTATTGCTTCCCTCTGCCCGGCGGCAAGGTCATCTCGCCCTACGGACGGGGAGGCGGACGGCACACGGGTGTAGACATCAAGACCCGGGCCAACGACACCATCCGCAGTGCCTTCGGCGGCGTGGTACGCATGTCGAAGCCCTACAGTGCCTACGGCAACGTCATCGTGGTGCGCCACCCCTCCGGCCTGGAGACCGTCTACAGCCACAACTCCAAGAACCTGGTGCACAGTGGAGACACCGTCAAGGCCGGACAGGCCATTGCCCTGACAGGACGCACGGGGCGCGCCACCACCGAACACCTGCACTTCGAGACACGCATCAACGGCCAGCACTTCAACCCCAACATTCTCTTCAACATGAAAGAAGAAAGCCTGCGGCACGAATGCATCCGCTGTACCAAGAACGCGAACGGCATCGTCGTCAGGCCGGTGTTGAAAAATAACGGTGCGAAGTGATAGGGTTTTCGAAACGATTCACTAACTTTGCAAGGCATTTCAATGAACATTAAACCATATCAATGATAGAAAAACTGATTGTCCTCGAAGATATCGACCCCGTCATCTTTTACGGCGTAAACAACGCCAACATGCAGCTGATAAAAGCCCTTTACCCCAAACTGCGCATCGTGGCGCGCGGCAATGTCATCAAGGTGCTGGGCGACGAGGAGGAAATGTGTGCCTTCGAAGAGAACATCGTCAAGCTGGAGAAGCATTGTGCCGAATACAACTCGCTGAAAGAGGAAGCTATTATCGACATCATCAAGGGTAATGCACCGCAGGCAGAAAAGAGCGGCAACGTCATCGTGTTCAGTGTGACGGGCAAGCCCATCATCCCCCGGAGCGAGAACCAACAGAAGCTGGTGGATGCCTTCCACAAGAATGATATGGTGTTTGCCATCGGCCCGGCCGGATCAGGCAAGACCTACACCGCCATTGCCCTGGCTGTGCGTGCCCTGAAGAACAAGGAAATCAAGAAAATCATCCTCAGCCGCCCCGCCGTGGAGGCAGGCGAGAAGCTCGGCTTCCTGCCCGGCGACATGAAGGACAAGATAGACCCGTACCTGCAACCGCTCTACGACGCCCTGCAGGACATGATACCCGCCGCCAAACTGAAGGAGTACATGGAGCTGAACATCATCCAGATAGCTCCGCTAGCCTTCATGCGCGGACGTACGCTGAACGATGCCGTCGTCATCCTCGATGAGGCACAGAACACCACCACCGCCCAAATCAAGATGTTCCTCACCCGCATGGGCATGAACACCAAGATGATCGTGACGGGCGACATGACACAGATTGACCTCCCCTCCTCGCAAACCTCCGGCCTCGTACAGGCCCTAAAGATACTGAAAGGCGTAAAGGGCATCAGCTTCATCGAGCTGAACAAGAAGGATATTGTCCGTCACAAACTGGTGACACAGATTGTGGAGGCGTACGAGAAGTTTGAAAAAGAGCAGAAAGCGGAACGCGAACGTCAAAAAGAAGAAAAGAAAAGCCAAGCAACCAATACTAATCAAAATACATAATAGTTATGAAACAAGCATTAACTAAAACGGACTATCATTTTCCTGGCCAGAAGAGTGTGTATCACGGAAAAGTACGTGACGTGTACAACATCAACGACGAAAAGCTCGTCATGGTAGCAACCGACCGTATCTCGGCCTTCGACGTCATCCTGCCGAAAGGCATCCCCTTCAAGGGCCAGATGCTGAATCAGATTGCCGCCAAGTTCCTGGATGCCACAACAGACATCTGCCCCAACTGGAAGCTGGCTACACCCGATCCGATGGTAACCGTCGGCGTGCTGTGCCAAGGTTTCCCTGTGGAAATGATTGTACGCGGCTACCTCTGTGGTTCGGCCTGGCGTGCCTACAAGAGCGGTGTACGCGAAATCTGCGGTGTACGTCTGCCCGAAGGCATGAAGGAAAACCAGAAGTTCCCCGAACCCATCATCACTCCGACAACCAAAGCTGAAATCGGCGAACACGATGCCGACATCTCCAAGGAAGAAATCCTGGCACGCGGCCTGGCCACTCCTGAAGAATATGCCCTGCTGGAGAAGTACACACTGGCCCTCTTCCAGCGCGGTACGGAAATCGCAGCCGCACGCGGCCTCATCCTGGTAGACACCAAATACGAGTTCGGCAAGCACAACGGTCAGATTTATCTGATGGACGAAATCCATACGCCCGACTCCAGCCGCTACTTCTACAGCGAAGGCTACGAAGAGCGCTTTGCCAAAGGCGAACCGCAGAAACAGCTCTCCAAAGAATTTGTACGCGAATGGCTGATGGACAACGGTTTCCAGGGAAAGGCCGGACAACAGGTGCCCGAGATGACCGACGAGATCGTCACTTCGATCAGCGAACGCTACATCGAGCTGTACGAGCACATCACCGGCGAGAAGTTCGTCCGTGAGACAAGCGAAGACATCGCTGCCCGCATCGAAAAGAACGTAACGGAATATCTGAGCAAGTAACGCAAGCTAAGAAGAAGCGCACCAGCTTCGGACATACATACAATGACGCGGATTACGCGGAATCAGAGGGATTTCTTCATCCCAAGTTCCACGCAATCCGCGTCTGTTTTTACCAAGTCCGTCCACCAGCCTGTCAGCGCAGCATCACCACACGGCGTAAGATAAGTTTCTTGTACTGCCGCTTCAAGTCGTCGGGCAGGAAAGAGCTGTCTATCAGTTCGAACCACTTGGGCAAGGCCCGACTGAAACGACGGGAAAGGTTTTCGATGACCTTCTCGTCCACCCCCGAAGCGGTGATGGCTTTATGGAAATCGGCCTTGCGCAGCCGGTTCTTCTTCCCGTTGAGCGTCAAGGCCAGCTCCTCGGTATCTTCAGGCATCACCAACGTCGTGGACAGCATGTCGTAAGCCGGAGTCAGCGTATATCCTCCCATCAGATTGTAAAGAGAAAAATTCTTGAGGTGCATATCCGCATTGCCCGTTATCCAACAGAACACCACCACCTCCCAGAAGTTGATGACATCCAGCTGGGGCGTAGAGGAGTAACGCCGGATCAGCTTGGCTATCTGTTCATAAGAACCTTTGTACTTGTATTCGGTAAGTCGCTCGGACAGCTGGCACATATCCTCCATGGCTACCTTGCGCCCGTCAGGCAGACGGTCGATGCGGCGGGTAATGTAACACAATTCACCGTCGCTGAAACGTATCAGGCTGTGAGGCACCACACTGATTTTAACAGCTTCGGCCAGATGCATGGTGACATCTTCCAATTCGGGCAAGGCGCGGTAGGACTGCGTCTGCGGCTTCAGAATAAAACGTCCCCACAGACCTACGATGGTGAAACGGTCGGGCTCATTGCGCCCACCCCGGTTGATGTCGAGTGAAAGCTTGGCCTGCACACCGGTTAGGGTCGTCTGGCTGCGCACCACCTTGCGTGCCAGGTCGCCCAACTGGCCCCGCACATAAGGCAGTTCGGGTGCCGTGCGGACACCGAAAAACTTGCGGGCACAGGCCGGATGAAAATCCGTCATCCCCTCACCCAATTCCTTGTAGCAATACAGACATCGGCTCATGGCTTCTCCTCCTCTCTTGTTTCGTCATCGGGTATCACACTGACGGCTCCTATACAGTCTTTGCAGCAGGCCAACAAGAGTGACATGCGGTCGCGCTGATTGATCTTCCAGCTCCGTTCGGCAATGTCCAGCAGCCAGCCTTCGGGTATCAGTCCGTCGAAGAACGGGAAAAGCACCGTATCATGGTAGGGCTTCTCGCCCAGCGGCAGCGTCAGACTGACCGCAGCCGCATCGGGCAAGGCCAGATAATCAGTGTCATACGTAAACGTAAACCCGTTCTCATCTTCTACCAGCCGGCCTGCCAACCGGTCGTGCAGATTTACTTTGGCACGCTTCATGACCTATCCTCCCTTTTCTTTACGTTCATCTCCACCGGTCCCACCTGACGGCCGAACAGGCTGAGCACCTGGTTCACCTTATCCATCCGCAAGGTCTGCTTGCCCTGCTCTAGGTCGCGTACAAAGCGCAAACCCACTCCCGACTTGTCGGCCAAATCCACTTGCGTCAACCCAAACTGCTTGCGCATCTCCTTTACAAAGTCTGCTATTACCGTATATTCCATACTTTATACCCTTTCGGGTACAAATATAATAATATATTCCACTGATTATACCTTTTAGGGTATAATTCATTTATACAAACAGACTTTTATACCCAGTCGGGTATAGTAGCAACCGAAATCATCCCGACAGTTATCCATCCATTCAAAGACTGAGAATAACAGACGAAAGGGAAAATCGGCCACAAACTATCAATTCAATCACTTTTTTTTTAACTTTGCGCACAAATAGACTACAATATCATGGACTACCCGCAAGAAAAAGTCATGCCCTACGGCAAGGAAGGGAAAAAGAGCGAGCAGGTAGAACAAATGTTCGACCACATCGCCCCCACCTACGACCAGCTCAACCATACCCTCTCACTGGGGATTGACCGCAGCTGGCGCAGGAAAGCCATCCACACGCTCCGTCCCTTCCGTCCGCAACGGATGCTGGACGTGGCTACCGGTACCGGCGATTTTGCCATCCTGGCCTGCCGCGAACTGCACCCCCAGTCGCTCATCGGCATAGACATTTCGGAGGGGATGATGAACGTAGGCCGTGAAAAGGTACGTCAGGCCGGACTGGCAGACCGCATCGCCTTCGCGCGCGAAGATTGCACCGCCCTCACCTTTGCCGACGCCACTTTCGACGCGGTGACGGTTGCCTTCGGCATCCGCAACTTCGAGAAACTCGATCTCGGACTGAGTGAAATGTGCCGTGTGCTCCGTCCGGGAGGCCACCTGGTCATCCTCGAACTTTCCACACCCGACCGCTTCCCCATGAAGCAGTTGTTTTTCCTCTATTCCAAGGTAGTGATGCCCCTTATCGGCAAGCTGGTGTCGAAAGACAACAGCGCCTACACCTACCTGCCCGAAAGCATCCGGGCTTTCCCTCAAGGTGAAGTCATGCAACAGGCCCTCCGCCATGCCGGTTTCAGCCAAGTCCGTTTCCGGCGGTTGACGTTCGGCACCTGCACGCTATATTTTGCAACGAAATAATTAAATCAGACGATTATGGACAAATACGGTTTAATAGGCTATCCGCTGAAGCATTCATTCTCCATCAGCTATTTCAATGAGAAATTTCAATCGGAAAACATTGACGCCGAATACGTGAACTTCGAGATACCACGTATTGAGGACTTTATGGAAGTGGTCGAAGAGAATCCCAATCTCCGTGGCCTCAACGTCACCATCCCTTACAAGGAACAGGTTATCCCCTATCTGGACGAGCTGGACAAAGATACGGCCAAGATCGGCGCGGTCAACGTCATCAAGATTATCCCGCAGGGCAAGGGAGACGTCAAGCTTGTGGGTTACAATTCAGACATCATCGGCTTTACACGTTCCATCGAACCGCTGCTGCAATCCCATCATGTAAAAGCGCTCATTCTCGGCACAGGCGGTGCCTCCAAGGCTGTCTTCCACGGACTGGCCAATCTGGGTATCGAAGCCACTTTCGTATCGCGCACCAAGAAAAGCAACGACATACTGACCTATCAGGAACTGACCCCTGAAATCATGCAGGAGCATACGGTCATCGTCAACACCACCCCGCTCGGCATGTATCCCAATGTAGACGCCTGCCCCGACATCCCCTATGACCAGCTGACCCCCAACCATCTGCTGTACGACCTGCTGTACAATCCGCACGAAACCCTCTTCATGAAGAAAGGCATGGAACGGGGAGCCACCGTGAAGAACGGACTCGAGATGCTGTTGCTACAGGCATTCGTATCCTGGGAGATCTGGAACAAATAACGCCATCCGAATGAAGAAAGCACTCCGATACACACTGGTCGTCCTCGTCGTACTGGCCGCTGTACTGACAGGAGCCGGCTACTACATGGTGGACTATGCCCTGAAGCCCGAAGGCCTAGTGACCCGCAGCCGCGACATCCCGAGTTCTCTGGAATACATGCACCAGACGTATCCCGAAGTGGGAAACTGGATAGATAGTTTACAGAGCGTCCAGGCCCTCCGCGACCTTTACATCGAAAACGAAGAAGGTACGAAGCTCCACGCGCTCTATGTTCCTGCCGCCGACTCCACCGGCCGAACGGCTGTCATCGTACACGGCTATACAGACAATGCCGTCCGCATGCTGATGATAGGCTACCTCTACAGCCGCCGGCTGGGCTACAACATCCTGCTGCCCGACCTGTACGGACACGGGATGAGCGAAGGCACCGAAGTACAGATGGGCTGGAAAGACCGCCTCGACGTGCTGCGCTGGACGGAAGAAGCCAACCGGCTCTTCGGGAACCACACACAGATGGTGGTACACGGCATCTCGATGGGAGCCGCCACCACCATGTGCGTCGCAGGCGAAGTGCAGCACGGCCTGCACCGGCAGCCTTTCGTGAAGTGCTTCGTCGAAGACTGCGGATACACCAGTGCCTGGGACGAATTCAAGGGAGAACTGAAGAACCAGTTCGGCCTCCCCGCCTTCCCGCTGCTCCACGTGGCCAGTGCCCTCTGCGACATGAAGTATGGCTGGAGCTTTCAGGAAGCGTCACCGCTGGAACAGGTCGGGAAATGCACCCTGCCCATGCTCTTCATCCACGGCGACGCCGACACCTTCGTACCGACCTGGATGGTCTATCCGCTGTACGAAGCCAAGCCTGCCCCGAAGGAGCTCTGGATTGTACCCGGCGCCGAACATGCCGTGGCCTACAAGGAAAATGCCGAAGCCTATACCCGCAAGGTCGGCGACTTTGTCAGCAAATACATCCATTAACATAAGTAACAGATATCCATGAAACGAACGATAACATTCATCCTGCTTTTCTGCCTGTGGGGAATAACGGCCTGGGCACAGACCGTCTATACCCCCGACAACCTGCCCAAGGTGCATCTGCAGGACAAAACCCGCTATGCCGTCGACCCTGACGGCATCCTCACTCCCGCCGCACGCGACAGCATCGACCGCATGCTCTACCGGCTGGAACAGCAGACAGGCATCCAGACCGTTGTGGCCGTAGTGCCCAGCATCGGGGATGCAGACTGCTTCGACTTCTGCCACCAGCTGCTCAACTCGTGGGGCGTGGGACAGAAGGGGAGAGACAACGGCTTCGTCATCCTGCTCGTCACCGACCAGCGCTGCATCCAGTTCTACACCGGCTACGGCCTCGAAGGCCCCCTGCCCGACGCTATCTGCAAGCGCATCCAGACCCGCGACATGATTCCCTATCTGAAGGACGGACGCTGGAGTGAAGGCATGGTGGCCGGCGTACGTGCCACCTGTGCCCGCCTGGACGGCTCGATGGATAACGATGCGGCCGACGACGGAGCAGACGACGGCGTGGGCAGCGTATTCTTGGTGCTGCTCGGCATCGTCGCAGTGGGTGTGTTTCTTGCCGTACTGGCCATGCACGCAGCCTCCAGGTGTCCCAACTGTGGCAAGCACAAGCTGCAGCGCAGTTCGAGCCGTCTGGTATCCCGTCGCAACGGCGTGCGGACTGAAGACGTGACCTACACCTGCCGCAACTGCGGCCATCAGGTGGTGCGCCGCCAGCAGTCCTACGACGAGAACTACCGCGGACGGGGTGGAAGTGGCGGAGGTCCTTTCATCTTCGGAGGCGGAGGCGGCTTCGGTGGAGGCGGAGGCTTCGGCGGAGGCAGCTTCGGCGGAGGAATGGGCGGCGGAGGTGGAGCCGGTTCCCGGTTCTGACCCGTCCAACGTTTTATCACCCTATGATTCATTCATTAAAATACCGAACAATATGAAAAAAGTAACAATCATCATCCTTGTGGCCGTAGTGGCCATCATCGCTTTCTGGGCCATCAGCGGCTACAACAGCCTCGTCGGCATGGACGAGAACGTCAGCAACCAGTGGGCCAACGTAGAGACGCAGTATCAGCGCCGCGCCGACCTCATCCCCAACCTGGTGAACACGGTCAAGGGTTATGCAGCCCACGAGAAAGAGACGCTGGAAGGCGTCATCACCGCCCGCAGTCAGGCCACCCAAATCAAAGTAGATCCTACGGATCTGACGCCCGAGAAGCTCGCCGAGTATCAGAAGGCACAAGGCCAGTTGGCCACCGCCCTGGGCAAGCTGCTGGCTATCACCGAGAACTACCCTGATCTGAAAGCCAACCAGAACTTCCTGGAACTGCAGGCCCAGCTCGAAGGTACAGAGAATCGTATCAACGTAGCCCGTAAGAACTTCAACGATGCGGCCAAAGCCTACAACACCGCCATCCGCCGTTTCCCCAAGAACATCCTCGCCGGCATGTTCGGCTTCGACAAGCGCGCCTACTTCGAGGCAGCCGAGGGTGCCGAGCAGGCTCCGCAGGTACAGTTCTAAATACATTTTATTGCAACACCAGCCGGTGTCTCCTACCAAGTAACGGTCGTTTCCTTTGAAGGGAACGACCGTTACCTTTAAAGGGGAACGCCTGTTTCCTTCAATGGAAACGAGTGTTTCCTCGTAGGGGAAACGGCGTTATCTCCCATGTTACGCAGAGCGGTAGGCAGAATATCAAGAAAATGCCTGCCATTAACGTAGGCTATCTGACGAATATTTGTTACTTTTGCATATTCAATTGAACAAAAACACATTATCTCATGAGTAATCAACGATACATGATGCGTGGCGTAAGCGCATCGAAGGAGGACGTTCACAACGCCATCAAGAACATCGACAAGGGCATTTTCCCGCAGGCCTTCTGCAAGATTATCCCCGACATACTGGGCGGCGACCCGGAGTATTGCAACATCATGCACGCCGACGGAGCAGGCACCAAGTCCTCGCTGGCCTACCTGTACTGGAAGGAGACGGGCGACCTCTCGGTGTGGAAAGGCATCGCGCAGGACGCGCTCATCATGAACATCGACGACCTGCTCTGCGTGGGCGCCGTGGACAACATCCTCGTTTCCTCCACCATCGGACGCAACAAGCTGCTGGTGCCGGGCGTAGTCATCTCCGCCATCATCAACGGCACGGACGAACTGCTGGCCGAGCTGCGTGAAATGGGCGTGGGCGTCTATGCCACGGGCGGCGAGACGGCCGACGTGGGCGACCTGGTGCGCACCATCATCGTAGACTCTACCGTGACCTGCCGCATGAAGCGCGCCGACGTCATCAACAACGCCAACATCCGTCCGGGCGACGTCATCGTGGGCCTCGCCAGCTACGGACAGGCTACTTACGAGAAGGAATACAACGGCGGCATGGGCAGCAACGGCCTGACCTCGGCCCGCCACGATGTCTTTGCCAAGTATCTGGCAGAGAAATATCCGGAGAGCTACGACAAGGCCGTGCCCGACGAACTGGTGTACAGCGGAAAGCTGAAGCTGACCGACAAGGTAGAAGGCAGTCCGCTGGATGCAGGCAAGCTCGTCCTCTCGCCCACCCGTACCTATGCGCCGGTTGTCAAGAAGCTGCTCGACGCCCTGCGCCCCCAGATTCACGGTATGGTACACTGCTCGGGCGGTGCACAGACCAAGGTGCTGCACTTCGTGGGCGACAACTGCCGCGTCATCAAGGACAACCTCTTCCCCGTACCTCCCCTGTTCCGCACCATCAAGGAGCAGAGCGACACGGACTGGGCCGAGATGTACAAGGTATTCAACATGGGACACCGTCTGGAAGTTTACCTCTCGCCCGAGCATGCCGAGGAAGTCATCGCCATCTCGAAGTCGTTCAACATCGACGCACAGGTCATCGGCCGCATCGAGGAGAGCGACAAGAAGGAGCTGATTATCCGTTCGGAGTTCGGTGAGTTCAGGTATTAATGAAAGATATTGAGCGCTATGGGCTATGTAGTCATTGTTCTGATTGTGGTGTGTGTATTGGCTTGGGGGCAATATTACCGGAGCAATACCCGCCGCAAGAGGAAATAAAGACACGGTAAAAGAGATAAACAATACTCCAAGGTCATGAAGAAAACTCTTGGAAAGCTCATTTTGTATGTCATACTGTGGGTAGTAGCAGGTGCCGTATTGAGCGTTGTAGCCACACGCATCAGTTCAGATTATCTGCACAGCCTGGCTGTCATAGGTCCGCCCATGGTGGTAGGTTACCTGTCCAGTCTCGAAAGCGGAGAGGAGAAAGGCTGCCGGTTGCGGTGGTGGCGGTTGGTACTGCTGATAGGCATAGTCACCACAGCGTTTTGGCTACTTGATAAATGTATGTAACAAGAACAACTCTTCAAGATAAGAATTATGGAACGAGAACACCAAGGTTGCCTGATAGGCATTAGCATGGTAGCCGTCTGTGGAGCTATCCTCTTTGTGGCTTACAAGTGGGATATTCCATTCCTGAAGTGCGTCTGCTACCTGTTGCCGGCTCTCATCGGATCCTACATAGGCAGCCAATATTTCAGCAATGAGGAGCAGCGGGTGAAGAACCGCTTCTCGCGCCGGACGTGGTGCTGGCTTGTTGCCGGCTTTTTCCTGCTGGCTGCATTGCTGGCGTGGCTGTTTGAGGGAAGATTGTGGTAAAACAATAAACAGACAGAGATATGAAACACTTACTCAAAGTCATTCTCGTGGCCGTTGTCATCCTTGCCTTCTGCTTCGGACTCTATGTCCTCAGCGACCGGTGGGATGCGCCTGTTCTCCGATTCCTGAACTACACCATCATCGGTGCAGTCGCTGGAATTTACTCCGGTCCCCGTCTTGCTCCCGAAGCCGATAAGGCGAAGTATCGCATGACTCCCAGGAAATGGATATTCAGCATCGCAGGTATAGTCGTGTTTGCGGCAGTGCTGGCGTGGCTGGTTGAGGGGAGGTTGTGGTAATAATAGAATAAAACGAAATAAATGGCAGAAAACAACACCATACTGGAAAAGCTCGACGGCCTCGTGGCCCGCTTCGAGGAAGTGTCGACACTGATTACCGACCCGGCAGTCATTGCCGACCAGAAGCGGTACGTCAAGCTGACGAAAGAATACAAGGAACTGGACGACCTGATGGACGCCCGCAAGGAATACATGCAGGTATTGAACGGCATCGACGAGGCCAAGGACATCATCGCCAACGAAACCGATGCCGAGATGCGCGACATGGCCCGCGAGGAACTTGATGCCTGCCAGACGCGCCTGCCCGAACTGGAAGAGCACATCAAGCTGCTGCTCGTTCCGGCCGACCCGCAGGACAGCCGTAACGCCATCCTCGAAATACGTGGCGGTACGGGTGGCGACGAAGCGGCCATCTTTGCAGGCGACCTCTTCCGCATGTACTCCAAGTACTGCGACATCAAGGGCTGGAAGCTCGAAGTGTCCAGCGCCAACGAAGGGGCTGCCGGCGGCTTCAAAGAAATCATCTGCTCCGTCACGGGCGAGAATGTCTACGGCACGCTGAAGTATGAGTCGGGCGTGCACCGCGTACAGCGTGTGCCGGCCACGGAGACACAGGGCCGTGTACATACCTCGGCCGCCTCGGTAGCCGTACTGCCCGAAGCCGAGGAGTTCGACGTGGTGATCAACGAAGGCGAAATCAAGTGGGACACCTTCCGAAGCGGCGGTGCAGGCGGCCAGAACGTGAACAAGGTAGAATCGGGCGTGCGTCTGCGCTACAACTGGAAGAATCCGCTGACGGGTGTCGTAGAAGAAATCCTCATCGAGTGTACCGAGACGCGTGACCAGCCCAAGAACAAGGAGCGTGCCCTCTCGCGCCTGCGCACCTTCATCTACGACAAGGAGCATCAGAAGTACATCGACGACATCGCCTCCAAGCGCAAGACAATGGTCAGCACGGGCGACCGCTCGGCCAAGATACGTACCTACAACTATCCGCAGGGACGCATCACCGACCACCGCATCAACTACACCATCTACAACCTGGCCGCCTTCATGGACGGCGACATACAGGACTGCATCGACCACCTCATCGTGGCCGAAAATGCGGAACGGCTGAAGGAAAGTGAGCTGTAAAGAGCTACGAGCTACAAGCTACGAGTGAAGGGCTACAAGCTACGAGTGATGAGCTACGAGCTACAAGCTACAAGTTCCGTCGGCACATATAAAACTTTAACAATAACCAAGAACTACAGGCCACAATGCTACGCCACTCGTAGCTCGTAGCTTGTAGCTCATAACTATAAAAGACATGAACAAGCAACAACTCTTTGAAAACATCAAGAAGAAACAGTCGTTCCTCTGCGTGGGGCTCGACACGGACATCAAGAAGATTCCCGAACATCTGCTGAAGGAAGAAGACCCCATCTTCGCCTTCAACAAGGCCATCATCGACGCAACGCAGGACCTCTGCATCGCCTACAAGCCCAACCTGGCTTTCTACGAGAGCATGGGCGTGAAGGGATGGATGGCCTTCGAGAAGACCGTGAACTACATCAAGCAGAACTATCCCGACCAGTTCATCATCGCCGACGCCAAGCGCGGCGACATCGGCAACACGTCGGCCATGTATGCCCGCACCTTCTTCGAGGAGCTGGACATCGACTCCGTGACCGTGGCTCCCTACATGGGCGAGGACAGTGTGACGCCGTTCCTGACGTACAAAGGCAAGTGGGTCATCCTGCTGGCACTGACCAGCAACAAGGGTTCGCACGACTTCCAGCTGACGATGGACGTGGACGGTGAACGCCTCTTCGAGAAAGTGCTCCGCAAAAGCCAGCAGTGGGCCAACGACGAGAACATGATGTACGTGGTAGGCGCCACGCAGGGACGCATGTTCGAGGACATCCGCAAGATTGTGCCCCACCACTTCCTACTCGTGCCGGGCGTAGGTGCCCAGGGCGGTTCGCTGGAAGAAGTCTGCAAGTATGGCATGACGAAGGAGTGCGGCCTCATCGTCAACTCCAGCCGTGGCATCATCTATGTGGACAAGACGGAGAACTTCGCCGCCGCCAGCCGCAAGGCCGCACAGGAAGTGCAGGCTCAGATGGCCGAGCAGCTGAAGGCTATTCTCTGATTTTGCAGGAAGCTCCATTATATAACAGGGGTGCTGTTCATACATGAGATGAACGGCACCCCTGTTTCGTTGAAGGAGTACGCCTTACAACCTTACTTCAGATACTCCCTGAAGAAGCTCTCAATCCGGTCGAACGGTATCACCTTCAGGTTGTCGTACAGGTCGGTGTGGTTGGCGCCGGGGATGAGGAGCAGCTCCTTGTTGTCGCCCGTCAGCTTCTTGAACGCATCCCGGCTGAAGTAGCACGAATGGGCCTTGTCGCCGTGAATCATCAGGACGGCGCTGCGTATCTCGTTGCTATAGGTCAGGATGGGCATGTTGATGAACGACAGCGAAGAAGTCTTGTTCCATCCGTCGTTCGAATTGAGCGAACGCTTGTGGTAGCCGCGCGGTGTCTTGTAGTAGGCATAGTAATCCTTTACGAACTGAGGCGCGTCGGCAGGCAGCGGGTCCACCACACCACCGGCACGTTCGTAGGAGCCGTTGCGGTAGTCGGCCGTGCGCTGGGCGTTGAGCTGGCGGCGGAGTTCGTAACGCTGGTCGGCGTCCATCGAGTCGAAGTAACCGTTGGCCGTAACGCGGCTCATGTCGTACATGGTCGAAGTGACCGTCGCCTTGATACGCGTGTCGATGGCGGCAGCGTTCAAGGCCATGCCTCCCCAACCGCAGATGCCGAGGATGCCGATGCGCTCGGGGTCTACGTCGTCGCGGGTTGACAGATAGTCCACCGCGGCACAGAAGTCTTCCGTATTGATATCGGGCGAAGCCACATAGCGAGGCTGGCCGCCACTCTCACCCGTAAACGAGGGGTCGAAAGCGATAGTCAGGAAGCCGCGCTCGGCCAGCGTCTGCGCATAGAGGCCGGACGACTGCTCCTTGACGGCTCCGAACGGGCCGCTCACGGCAATGGCTGCCAGCTTACCCGTCGCCTGCTTCGGCACGTAGAGGTCGGCCGCAAGCGTAATGCCGTAGCGGTTGTGGAAGGTCACTTTACTATGATTCACTTTGTCGCTCTGCGGGAACACCTTGTCCCACTCGCTGGTCAATTCCAATTTTTCCATATTCTGTTGGTTTGAAGAGTTACACTCGTCCGTAACGTTTGCCGCACCGGCGGCAGTAAAGCCTGTCAGCAGGAGGGCCGCCAGCAGGCAGGGGAGGGATTTCTTTCTGTTCATGTCTTACACCTATTTATATTGCAAAGATACGGCGGAGGACGCCCCGCCGTGTATACGGATTACGGAAGAAATGACGGAGATTACGGATAGATGTACGGATTTCTGCCGAATTCTCTCCGCCTCCCCCTTGTTTATCTCCCTGAAATCTCCTACCTTTGGGCGTAAACAAATAAGGACATCCAATTATGAATCACGAAAACACCACCGTCACCTCTTCAGGAAAGACGAACAACATACCCAAAGACTACATCTACTGCCCTGCCGCCGACGGGGCCTGTCCCCGCACTCCGCAATGCCTGCGTGCCATCGCCTACCGCCAGCTGACGGCAACGGAGGCTCCGGCCAAGCCCGGCCCTATCCGCATCGTGCATCCTGCCTGTGTCGCAAACGCGACAGACGGATGCGAATACTACCGCGACAGCACACCCGTGCGCTTCGCACGGGGCATGACGAAGCTGTTCGACGAAATCCCCCACCGGCTGGAGGCGGACATCAGACGCCGCATCATGGCCTGCTTCTCCTGCCGGAGCTATTACTTCCAAAGCCGGAAAGGCGAACGCCTCATCACGCCCAAGGAGCAACAGGATATAGCCAACGTCTTCCGTCGGGCGGGACTGAAAGCCGAACCGGAGTTTGATAACTACGTCGAGGAAACTTATTGGTAATCAGCCGCCAAGCAGTTTATTTCAGTTTACTAAAAATAAACTGCCAGTTTAACCGTAATAAACTGATAGTTTAAAAGCATTAAACTGACAGTTTAAACGGAGTAAACTGACGGTTTAAAGGCTTTGAACCGGGAGTACACTGACGGTAAACGAACGCCATCCGTCTGTCGTGCCATCCCATCCTTACGCTAAAAACAGAAAATATGAGCTACGAACGCAAAATCATCAACGACCCCGTCTTCGGGTTCATCAATATCCCCAAGGGACTGCTCTACGACCTCGTGTGCCATCCACTGCTGCAACGCCTCACGCGCATCCGCCAGCTGGGCCTGTCGTCCGTGGTCTATCCCGGTGCCCAGCATACGCGCTTCCAGCACTCGCTCGGCGCCTTCTACCTGATGACCGAGGCCATCCAGCACCTGACGGCCAAGGGCAACTTCATCTTCGACAGCGAGGCCGAAGCCGTCAAGGCCGCCATCCTGATGCACGACATCGGCCACGGGCCCTTCTCGCACGTGCTGGAAGACACCATCGTGCGCGGCGTTTCCCACGAAGACATCTCCCTGCTGCTGATGGAGCGCATCAACCGCGAAATGAACGGGCAGCTCACGCTGGCCATCCAGATATTCAAGGACGAGTATCCCAAGCGTTTCCTCCACCAGCTGGTCAGCGGCCAGCTCGACATGGACCGCCTGGACTACCTGCGCCGCGACAGCTTCTACACGGGCGTCACCGAGGGAAACATCGGCTCGGCGCGCATCATCAAGATGCTCGACGTCAAGGACGACCACCTCGTCGTCGAGGAGAAAGGCATCTACTCCATCGAGAACTTCCTCATGGCCCGCCGCCTGATGTACTGGCAGGTGTATCTGCACAAGGCCTCCGTGGCCTACGAGCGGATGCTCATCGCCGCCCTGCTCCGCGCCAAGGAGCTGGCTGCCAAGGGCGAAGAGCTCTTCGCCTCGCCCGCCCTGCGCTTCTTCCTCTACAACGACGTGGACCGCACGCGCTTCTACGACGACCCGGCCTGCCTGGAGAACTTCATCCGCCTGGACGACAACGACATCTGGACCTCGCTCAAGGTGTGGTGCGGACACCCCGACAAGGTACTCTCCACACTGAGCAAGGGCATGGTAGAACGCCGCCTGTTCAAGGTGGAAATCTCCTCCGAACCCGCCACCGAGGAGCGCAAGCAGGAACTGACGGCACAGATAGCCGCCGCGCTGGACCTGACGCCCGCCGAAGCCGCCTGGTTCGTCTCCATCCCCAGCATCGAGAAGAACATGTACAACCCCGCCGACGACAGCATCGACATCCTCTACAAGGACGGCACCACGAAGAACATCGCCGAGGCATCGGACATGCTCAACATCCAGCTGCTCTCGAAGAAGGTAAAAAAATACTACCTTTGCTACCTGCGTCTGCATAGATAAGTATAAAATATTCACCCGAGGACAAGGAAATATAAAAAAAAAGTCCGTTATTTGTGTTTTGAAAACCATTTAGCAAGAAACAGACATGGAATTTTCAGCCAAACAAATAGCTGCCTATATACAGGGAGAAATCGTGGGAGACGAGAACGCCACCGTGCATACCTTCGCCAAAATCGAGGAAGGCATCCCCGGCGCCATCTCTTTTCTGTCCAACCCGAAGTACACTCCCTACATCTACGAGTCGGAGGCCAGCATCATCCTGGTGAACAAGGACTTCGAGCCCGAGCATGAAGTGAAAGCCACCCTCATCAAGGTGGACAACGCCTACGAAAGCCTGGCCAAGCTGCTCACACTCTATGAGCAGAGCAAGCCGCGGCTGACGGGCATCGACCCGCTGGCCTTCGTAGCCCCCACGGCCAAGGTGGGAGCAAACGTCTACATCGGCCCCTTTGCCTACGTGGGCGACCATGTGGAGATAGGCGACAACACCGCCCTGCATCCGCGCGCCACCGTCTGTGCCGGAGCCCGCGTGGGCAGCGACTGCATCCTCTATCCGGGCGTGACGGTCTATCACGACTGCCGGGTGGGCAACCGCTGCATCCTGCATGCCGGATGCGTCATCGGCGCCGACGGCTTCGGATTTGCCCCCACGCCCGAAGGTTACGAAAAAATACCACAAATCGGCATCACCATCCTCGAGGACGACGTGGAGATAGGCGCCAACACGTGCGTGGACCGCGCCACGATGGGAGCCACCATCGTACACCGCGGCGTGAAGCTGGACAATCTTGTCCAGATAGCCCACAACGACGAGATTGGTTCGCACACGGTGATGGCCGCCCAAGTAGGCGTGGCCGGTTCGACCAAGGTGGGCGAATGGTGCATGTTCGGCGGCCAGGTGGGCATCGCGGGACATATCCACATCGGCGACAAGGTCGTGTTCGGCGCCCAGTCGGGCGTACCCAGCAGCACCAAGGGCAACCAGCGCCTGATAGGCACACCGCCCATGGAAGAGAAGCCCTACTTCAAGTCGCAGGCCATCTTCCGCAAGCTGCCCGACATGTACTTCGAGCTGAACGCGCTCCGCAAAGAACTGAATGAACTCAAAGAACAATTAAAGAAATAACCCATGTTGAAACAAAGGACTCTGAAAGAAAGCTTTTCGCTCAGCGGCAAAGGTCTTCACACGGGCCTCAACCTGACCGTAACCTTCAACCCGGCTCCCGAGAACCACGGATACAAAATCCAGCGGACCGACCTGGAAGGACAGCCCGTCATCGACGCCGTAGCCGAGAACGTGGTCGAGACGACACGCGGCACCGTGCTGGCCAAGAACAACGTGAAGGTCAGCACCGTGGAACATGGCATGGCAGCCCTCTATGCCCTGGGCATAGACAACTGCCTGATACAGGTGGACGGCCCCGAATTCCCCATCCTGGACGGAAGCGCCCAATATTACGTCAACGAAATAGAACGCGTAGGCACGGAGGAGCAGAACGCGGTGAAAGACTTCTACATCATCAAGTCGAAGACGGAGTTCCGCGACGAGAAGACCGGTTCGTCCATCATCCTGCTGCCCGACGAGAGCTTCAGCCTGAACGTGCTCATCTCCTACGACTCGAGCATCCTTCCCAACCAGTTTGCCACGCTGGAAGATATGGGCAAGTTCAAGGACGAAGTGGCCGCCAGCCGTACCTTCGTCTTTGTACGCGAAATAGAGCCGCTGCTCCAGGCGGGCCTCATCAAGGGAGGCGACCTGGACAACGCCATCGTCATCTACGAACGCGAGATGACGCAGGAGAACTTCGACAAGCTGGCCGACGTGATGGGCGTACCCCACATGGACGCCAAGCACCTGGGCTACATCAACCACAAGCCGCTGGTATGGCCCAACGAATGTGCCCGCCACAAGCTGCTCGACGTCATCGGCGACATGGCCCTGATAGGCAAGCCCATCAAGGGACGCATCATCGCCACCCGTCCGGGCCACACCATCAACAACAAGTTCGCCCGCCAGATGCGCAAGGAAATTCGCCTGCACGAGATACAGGCCCCGACCTACGACTGCAACCGTCCACCCCTGATGGACGTGAACCGCATCCGCGAACTCCTGCCCCACCGCTACCCCATGCAGCTGGTGGACAAGGTCATCGAAATGGGCGCCAACTACATCGTGGGCGTAAAGAACGTCACCTCCAACGAACCCTTCTTCCAGGGCCACTTCCCGCAGGAACCGGTCATGCCGGGCGTGCTGCAGATAGAGGCCATGGCACAGACGGGCGGCCTGCTGGTACTGAACTCCGTAGACGAACCCGAACGCTACTCCACCTACTTCCTGAAGATAGACGGCGTGAAGTTCCGCCAGAAGGTAGTGCCCGGCGACACGCTGATATTCCGCGTGGAACTGGAAGCCCCCATCCGCCGCGGCATCTCCACCATGAAAGGCTACGTCTTTGTAGGCGAGAAGGTGGTGTGCGAAGCCGAGTTCATGGCACAGATAGTAAAGAACAAATAAAATTAATAATGAAGAATGAAGAATGAAGAATTTCCTTGGAACACGCCTCATCGTGCAGCCTGAATTCTTCATTCTTCATTCTTAATTCTTCATTTAATTATATGATCAGTCCCTTAGCATACATCCATCCCGAAGCGAAGATAGGCGAAAACGTGGAAATCGCGCCTTTCGTCTTCATCGACAAGAATGTGGTCATCGGCGACAACAACAAGATTATGGCCCATGCCAGCATCCTGTACGGCAGCCGCATCGGCAACGGCAACACCATCTTTCCCGGTGCCGTCATCGGTGCCATCCCGCAGGACTTGAAGTTCAGGGGCGAGGATACGACCGCCGAGATTGGCGACAACAACCTCATCCGTGAGAACGTGACCGTGAACCGCGGCACAGCTGCCAAAGGACGCACCATCGTGGGCAACAACAACCTGCTGATGGAAAGCGTACACGTGGCCCACGATGCCCTGATAGGCAACGGCTGCATCATCGGCAACTCCACCAAGATGGCCGGCGAGATTGTCATCGACGACAACTCCATCATCAGTGCCAACGTGCTGATGCACCAGTTCTGCCGCGTGGGCGGATATGGCATGATTCAGGGAGGATGCCGCTTCAGCAAGGACATCCCGCCCTACATCATCGCCGGACGCGAGCCCATCTGCTACGCCGGACTGAACATTGTGGGCCTGCGCCGCCGCGGCTTCTCCAACGAGACCATTGAGGCCATCCACAATGCCTACCGCCTCATCTACCAGAGCGGCCTGAACACCACCGACGCCCTCAACAAGATTGAGGCCGAAATGGAAATGACTCCCGAGATACGCTACATCGTCGACTTCATCCGAAGCTCGAGCCGCGGCATCATCCCCGGGGGAAAATGATACAGACAACCCGATTAACAACCAAGAACCAACAAACTGAAACGATGATTTATAGATTTACAATCATTTCTGACGAGGTGGACGACTTCGTCAGAGAAATACAGATTGACCCCGAAGCCACTTTCTATGACTTCCACGAGGCTATCCTCAAGTCGGTGGGCTACACCAACGACCAGATGACTTCCTTCTTCATCTGCGACGAAGACTGGGAAAAGGAGAAGGAAGTGACCCTGGAGGAAATGGACGACAACTCCGAAATGGACAGCTGGGTGATGAAGGATACCCGCATCGACGAACTGGTGGAAGACGAAAAGCAGAAGCTGCTCTACGTGTTCGACTACATGACGGAGCGCTGCTTCTTCATCGAACTGACCGAAATCATCACCGGCAAGGACATGAAGGGGGCCAAGTGTACCAAGAAGCAGGGCGACGCTCCCAAGCAGACGGTAGACTTTGCCGAATTTGAAGCCAAGAACAATGCGGCCCTCGACCTCGACGAGAACTTCTACGGCGACGAAGACTTCGACATGGACGACTTCGACAAGGACGGCTTCGGCGGTTTCGACGAAGGCGGCGGAGGCAATCCTTACGACGAAGACAGATACTAAACACAATGGAGAATGGAAAATGGAGAATTTTACTTTTCATTCTCTATTTTCCATTCTCCATTTTCAATTATCCATTATAATGACTCTCCTCGTACTCATAGGCCCCACCGGCGTAGGCAAGACGGAACTGAGCTTGCGGCTGGCAGAAGCGTTCGACACGTGCATCGTGTCGGCCGACTCGCGCCAACTATATGCCGACCTGAAGATAGGTACCGCCGCTCCGACCGAAGAACAGCTCCGGCGGGTGAAGCACTACATGGTAGGCACGCTGGGACTTACCGACTACTACAGCGCCGCCCAATACGAGGCTGAAGTGCTGAAACTCCTGGAACAGCTCTTTCAGGAAAAAGAGATTGTCGTACTGACCGGCGGCTCCATGATGTACGTGGACGCTGTGTGCAAGGGCATCGACGACATCCCCACCGTAGACAACGAGACGCGCTCGCTGATGCTCCGCCGCTATGAGGAGGAAGGGCTCGAACGCCTCTGCGCCGAACTCCGCCTGCTCGACCCCGAATACTACCAGATTGTCGACCTGAAGAATCCCAAGCGCGTCATCCACGCCCTCGAAATTTGCTACATGACGGGCAAGACCTATACTTCCTTTCGCACCCGGCAAACCAAACCGCGCCCCTTCCGCATCGTCAAGGTGGGACTGACCCGCGACCGCGAAGAACTCTACGACCGCATCAACCGCCGCGTGGACCAGATGATGGCCGACGGACTGCTGGACGAAGCCCGCCGCGTCTATCCGCACAAGGACTACAACTCACTGAACACCGTGGGCTACAAGGAACTCTTCAAATACCTGGACGGTGAATGGACGCTGGACTTCGCCGTAGAGAAAATCAAGCAGAACTCCCGCATCTACTCCCGCAAGCAGATGACCTGGTTCAAGCGCGACACCGACATCCGCTGGTTCCACCCCGAACAAGAAACGGAGATACTGGCGTACCTCCGTTCCCAAATCTGATTTTACCTGTTCAATTCTTTTCAAGGCAACGCCCGCACCGTCTGCTTCAGACGGATGTCCTGGCTCGATGCACCGACCATGAACTCAAACTCGCCCGGCTCCACCGTCCACCGCATGTTGCGGTCCAGCAGTTGCAGGTCTTCGGGTGTGAGGCGGAAGGTGACTTCCTTCGTTTCACCCGGTTGCAGGGAGACGCGTTCGAAACCACGGAGCTGCGAATCGTAGGTGATGACGCTGCTCACCTTGTCGCGCACGTAGAGCTGCACCACTTCGTCGCCTGCCCGCTTGCCAGTGTTGGTCACCTTCAGACGAACGGTATAGTCGCCCTGGGTAGACTGCTCGAGCGGCGTCACTTCGAGGTCGGAATAGGCAAAGGTAGTATAGCTCAAGCCATAGCCGAAGGGATAAAGCTCACCCAACACACGGGTAGAGCCCGAACCGTTGGGACCAGACTGGGGCTGACTGCCATGAGAGCCCGGCTTGAAGGGGAAGTTCAGTTCAATCTGTCCCACACTCTTGGGGAAGGTCACCGTGAGCTTGCCGCCCGGATTGTGTTCGCCGAAAAGGGTCTCGGCAATCACCGTTCCGCCCTGACAGCTGGGGAACCAAGTCTCCAGAATGGCAGGGATGTGCTTGTCCGCCCAGTTGATGGTGAGCGGCTGGCCGTTGATGAGCACCAGCACGACGGGCTTGCCTGTAGCATAGAGGGCTTCGAGCAATTGCTGCTGGCGACCCGGCAAGTCGAGCGAGGTGCGCGAACGGCTTTCGCCCGTGCGGTATTCGTCCTCGCCCAGCACGGCGACGATGACATCACAATCGGCAGCCTTCTGAACAGCCTCGGCCATGCAGGACTTCTCTTCATCGGTCAACGGAGTGGGAAGAATCTCAGTGGCAGGCCAGCCCTTGTCCACGATGTCGCATCCCTTGGCATAGACCACTTCGGCACTGCCTCTCAGATAGGTGCGGAGGCCGTCGAGCACGGTCACCTTCTCCAGGCGGTTGGGGCCGTAGCGGCTCTCCATAAAGTTGCTCTCGTCGGCCAGCGGACCGGTGACAAGCACTTTGCGCACCTGCTGACGGTCCAGCGGAAGCAGACCACCGTCGTTCTTCAGCAGGACAAGCGACTGTTGCTGTATCTGCTTGACGAAGTCCATGTTGCGGTCCACGCCGCCCACCCGGTCCGAAGCCTTTGTGTCTTCCACGTACGGATGGTCGAACAGGCCCAGGCGGAACTTGACACGCAGCACTTCGGCCACACGCTTGTCGATGGTGGCCATCGAAATCTTCTTCTGCTCCAGCAGACAACGGATGGGCAGGATGAAGTCGGCCGGCGGTGTGAAGTGGGTACGCACGTTCAGACCCGCTTCGAGCACCTGTCGCACGGCCTCGTCGTAGGTATCGGCCACGCGATGCTTGGTCTGGACATACTCCACAGCCTCGCTGTCGCTCACCACATAGCCGTCGAAGCCATACTCCTCGCGCAGCAGTTCGGTGAGGAAATAGTAGCTGGCCGTCACGGGCACGCCGTCCCAGTCGTTATAACTGCTCATGACGCCCATCGGATGGGCCTCCTGAATGACTTTCTTGAAAGGATAGAGATAGAGCTGGTGCAGTTCGCGCGGCGCCACATGCGGATCGGTACGGCAATTACCGTCACGTCCGCCTTTGGGCACGCTGTAGACAGCATAATGCTTCAGCGTCGAGGCCACGCCCTGCGACTGGATGCCCTTCACCATCTCCGAGCCCAGCGAAGCAATCAGATAGGGGTCTTCGCCGTAGCACTCCGGCGTGCGTCCCCAGCGGGGGTCGCGCACTACGTCGAGGATAGGGGCATAGACATTGGTATAGCCCAAGGCCCGCGCTTCCTGCCCGGCGATGGTACCTGCCTGGTGTACCAGCTCGCGGTTCCACGTGCTGCCGATGGCTATCGGCGCCGGCAGAGGCGTTGCCTTGGTGTGGTTCAGGCCGTGGATGCCTTCGTTGCTGAAGTCCACAGGGATGCCCAGCCTCGTCTCCTCCACGAACCATCGCTGCACACGGTTGATAGCTTCGGCATGGTTGCTGAAGGGATAGAGCATCTGCTCCACGCGGCCCGATTTGCCGCCCACGCCGTTGAGCATCTCGTCGATGTTGGCGATGCCGTCTTTCCACACCTCCGTCTTCCACCGCTCTGTGGGGAGGGAGTCCTGCAATACACGGCCGTAGCCGTAGAGGGTGGCCAGCTGGCAGGTTTTCTCGTTGATGTTCATCTGGCGGAGCAGGTCGTCCACCCGCTTGTCCACCGGCTGCGTGGGGTCTTCGTAGACGTCCTTCACGCCGTTCTTGTTGAAATCAATCCATCCCTTGTGGTAGATGGACTTGTTCTGTGCCTGCTGGGGCAGGGCCACACAAAAGCCCAGCAATGCCACCAGCATTGTCCGTTTGTTCTTCATGCTATTTTCTCCTGATTTATTCTTCTAACCATTCCTTGTATTGCTTCCACAGACTGGAATTGTCCAGCCGCCGGTAGAGGGCCTTCATCTCTTGCCTGTCTACCCTGTTCTGCCGCCGCCAGCTTTCCAAGGCGCGTTCTGCCTGCTCAAAGTTTTCCGCTTCGTAGGGGGCCAGCTGCTGCATGTAGCCGCTGCCCTGTGCATTGTAAAGCAAGGACCAGTGCAGGTAGCGGTCGCTACCCATGCCCCACTTCAGGGAGAACACCCGATCCTTCAGGGACAACGAGCCGTAGGACAACGGAGAAGTTCCCAGCCCATCGTCCATGCAGACCATGCGAGGCAATTCCGAATCGACCCAAAGCGGCACGGCCACTCCCGTAGGCGCATAGCCCAACACCGTCCACATGGTGGTCAGTGTGGCCGACTCGCCCTTCTTCACCCCCTGCACCACAACCGAACACGAGCTGCTGCTGCGGGGAATGAAGTCCTGGTCGACAAACCAGCCCGACGCATCGGCGTCCGTAAAGGGGGCTTCCTTCAGGTCAATGCCCAGCACACAGTTGTGGAAGGAGCGCGACAGGTCATCGAAAATGTGTCGGGGTGTAACGGCCTGCGCATGTGCCAAGGGGTCGAGCACCCGCACAGCCTCCTGGTAGCGCACCACACCCGCCCCCGGTCCATACTGTCCCGACTGGGAAAAGTTGGTGCGGGCCACGTAGCCGTCGGGCGCCGTTGCAGGGTCGTTGGCATCGTATATCTTATAAATATAGTAATCCACCTCGAACATCATGGCTCCGCCCTGCGCGTCTATCGCGCCAAAGTTGGCTTCTATCAGGCTGGGCTTGGCGATGGTGTCGAGGAAGTGGCGGAAGTCGTCGACCGTGGCACAGACTTCGAGCGCCCGATAGATGACGCGTCCATTGGCAGCGCCGCGCTCCTCGTCGTCCTTCACGTCCACGAGGTTGTAGCTCTGCGTGTTCATCAGCGCGAAGCCCGCCGAGTTGGTGCCTATCCACGCCTCGCGCTTCTGGCGGAAGTCGGCACTGTTGACCACGGCGATGAAGTCGTACTTCTCGCCGCGGACGTACTCCACATGGTTTTGGAGAAAGTCCGTATCACGATGTTTCCACAACAGGGGACGGCCGTCGGGTGTCGCCCGTCCGGACACTATGGCCGAAGTGCAGGCCAGCGCAGGCGTCAGCCAAGCAGCCAGCAGAGCAGTCAAAAGCAGGATGTTTTTCATTTCAAAGCCTCGTTTACGTTCACGGAGGGCAAAGATACTATTTTAAACGGAAAAACCATGTCTTTACGGACAAGGATAACAAAAAGAAAGCAAATTCGCCATTTCGCTGACACAGCCATTTCCCCGACAAATGCCAACGGGAAGGGGAAAAGAGAGAAACGGGCGATGAATATGGGAAAAGGTAGGCTTTCCGACAACAAAGCGTCCACTTCCTGTCGATAAAACATCGGTTTCCTACCGGCAGAAAGCAGGTTTCACGACGAAAGAAAGCCACTTTTCAGGCAAAAGCGGGCATGCTTGGAGGCCGAACAACGCCTGTTTTCCATGAAAAAGCCGCCGAAAGAGGAGAAAAACCTCGTCTCGGCGGCTTCAAAGGGCGGCTTTTTCCGCTATTTCAAATGTAAAGTTTTCGCTATCTCCCTGGCAATAAGAGAGAAAGGCGGTTTCCGCTCCGTTCTTTTCCACGACACCTGCCTTGCGTCCGAAATACGCGATTCTCGCGGGCTTGAGAAATCAAAGTGTCACTTTGACAAGTATTATCATTCTTCCTCCAACTTCACAACCAGAATAGGTGAAGCCTTGAGACGGGCCTCCTTCATGCCGACATAGCCCCCCTTGAGCATGGCGTCGTTGGGAGCCGTAAGCGTAAATTTGCCATCCACGTCGGTCACAGTACCGTTGGTCGTACCTTCAATTGTGATATAGGCGCCGATAACGGGCTCGCCCTGCGGGTCCACCACCCGCCCGCTGACCTTCAGTTCGCCGTCCTTCGCGCTGGCAGCGGACTTGGTACGGACAACAATGACGCCGTTCTTGCCTGCCCCGCCATAGAAAATATTGGCTTCCTCGGGCTTCAAAATGTTAATAGACTCAATCTGGTCGGGTGACAAGGACTTAAACTTGGCCTCATCCACCATTACATCGTCAATTACCACCTGTGCCTTCGAGGCGTTGTCCGACACGCGGATGGTGGACACTATACCTGCCAAGGGTTTCGATTCCTCCTTCTTCAGCGTGACCTGCATCACGGCTTTCTTGCTCTTGTCTGTCGTGTACTTCGCCACATCGACCGGTTCCTTCAGAATGGAAACTGACTGAATACGGTCAGGATTGAGGGCGCGAAGAATTTCAGGAGTCACCTCCCGACCGTCCACCTGTATCGATATGTCCGCATAGTCCGTTTGAGCACCTTCCACGATAATCAGATGGTTCTTTTTGTCCGAAGCCTCCGCTTTCACATCCTCCATCAGCTTGAAAGATAGAGGAACGGTGTACTTCACCGTCACCTCCTTCCCCTTCTGCATACCCGGCTTCCACTTGGGCATGGAGCGAACGAGACGGACGGCCTCGGCATCGAGCAGGCGGTCAACACTGCGCAATACACTCACATCGCTGATGGCGCCGTTCTTGTTGATCAGGAACTGGACAACCACGCGCCCCTGCGTACCTGCCTTCTTGGCCTCTTCGGGATAGCGCATATTATTCTTGAAATACTTCATCAGCCCCGTCATGCCACCATCTGGGAACTCGGGCATCTGCTCCACCACCTCGAAGACGGATTCGTCGGGCGTCAGGGTGTCTTTCACCGCAGTGGAGGCAGTTTCCGGCTGATTTGTTTTCATACTTGCCACCAAATCATTAACTTTGGCGCTTGAAAGCTCGTCGGCCACGGCCGACACTTCGGGACGGGCAAAGGCCGACACAGCCAGTGCCGCCAGCGGGAGTACATAGAGGTACTTCACCCGCGCCCACGGATTGGATTTTTCTTTTAACATCATAGTGATACGTTTTTTAAGTGAACTGTGATTAAAGCTGTTGGCCATAGAGTAGAGCCTTGTGCCGACAGCTTTTTTTATTAACAACATCTGATATTTCTTCGCGTCCACGCCCTCGCGCAGTACGGTTTCGTCGGCCTCATACTCGTGGATGGTCTGCAATTCCTGCTTCAGGAGCCACGCGGCGGGGTTGAACCATTGCACGAAGATGCAGATATCGGCCAGCAACAGGTCCCATGAATGATGGTTGCGAATATGTGCCAGCTCGTGGATGAGTATCTCGCGGCCGTTCTCTTCCAAATCTTTGCGCGAGAGGACGATGCAGCGCATCCAGCTGAAGGGAGCGATAGCCTGGTCGTGTACCACCAGTCTTACCTTTTCTCCCCTGCCCGGCAGGTAATCCGACACGCGTTCTACCCGCCCCCGACGAAGCAAGACAGCCAGCCGCCCCAGCGACCACAGGTTACGCACGGCAAAGAAGACAATGCCCGCCAGATAGACCAGCAGAGCCACGCGCACCCACAGGGCCGTAGTGGGTTGGGATACGACCTCGCCTTCCGCCTGCACATCGGCCAGCAGGAGAAGCTGCTCCAGCGTAAGCATCGTCTCGTGGACAGGGGCGGGACGGTTCACACTGACCTCCACCAGGGGCAGCACGGACGAGAACACCAGCAGTCCCAGCAGGGCAAAGCGGTTGAAGCGATGAAACGTGTCGCGGCTCATCAGCAACTTGTAGAACAGGTAGAACACCGCCAGGCAGGCGGCGGACTTAAGTATGTAGACTAAAAAGGTTCCCATATTCATTTGTCAACTTAAAACGTTCCCAATGCCTTCTCCAATTCCTGTTTCATGACCTCCGTGCCGGGAAAACCCAGATGCCGGTAGACCACCCGGCCTTCCCTATCCAGTATCAGGTAGGCGGGGATGCCTGTGAACTGATATTTCTTCAGCACGACAGCAATCTGACTGTTCGTCAGGTAATAGTGTTCGCCGTGTATGTCGGCAATCATCTTCTTCCACAACACCTTTGGAGAGGTCTCATCGGCCACAAACACAAAGTCCACCTCCTTTCCCTTCAGTTCCTCCTTCATCGGCTTCATGCTCTTCATGGCCTGACGGCACGGACCACACCACGTGGCCCAGAAGTCTATCAGCACCACGCGTCCCTTGTGACAGGCGGCAATAGCCGGCAGCAGGCTGTCGCCCCCGACGGAAGCGTCCAGCGTAGCGATGGTGTAGCCGTCGCCTCCATGGGCAGCCCCCTTCAGAGCCTCTGCGTATTCGCGGTGCTTGGTCAGTATATATTCGCGGATGGCCGGCGTATGCAGACTGTCCACCTTGGCCAGCAACGTATCGGGCAGCGGAGTCATGCGTCCCAGGTAGCGGCGCGCCATCTCATCCAAGACCTTGTTTTCCAAATCCTTGCACCAGGGATGGTCTGCGGCAGGGTCGTGAGCCTCACTCAAGGCCGACACAATGCTTGAATAGCGCGTAGTCATCATCATGGCCGGTGAGCGGAGCGAGTCAAGCGCCATGATTTCGTTGCGGAAGCCGGGACCCTCGGTCAGGTTGCCCCGCTTCTGTCCTTTAAGCCGCAGAGCAAAACCTATGGTGTACTTGGCAGAAGAAACATTGCTGAATGTCTGGGCCTGCAACTCCAAGTGCAGCAGCCTCTTCACAGGGGCACTGAGCGAAACGTCGTTCTCCAGCCACTGATTCACCCGGTCATAATAAGCCAATACCTTCTCTTTCAGTTCGTCCACCGACAAGGTACCGATATCATCCAGTTCGTCGGTCGCATCCAGACTATAAAGGCCATTGGCCAAGGCTGTGTTCAGTCCGTCGTAATCGCCCTCGAACCACACCTTCTGCACGTCCTTGCATTCTTCGCCAAAAAGATGCGTACCCGCCATCTGCATGGCATAGTAGTTGACGGTCATCGTCACCTCGCTGCCCGGCACCACGAAGACCGAGAACTTCCGTCTGCCCACGTAGAATGACTTCAACCCCGGATGGGTCAGGTAATCGTCTATCACACAAACGCCGTCCTTATCTTCGATTGTAACAGGCAGGAGCGACTGCGCCCCCCATTCGCTCAAACCATAACGGATACTGCCCGGCGACGCCTTGCCCAGGAAACGAACCGTGATGCGGAACTTTCCGAAAACGGGCTGTGCCGCCGGCAGAGGGCGGTCGTAGTCAGGCCGATGATTGACCAAACGTTCGGGCACAACGATCTCAGGCTTCTTGCCGTCCAAGTGTATCTGAATCAGCTTCCAGCCCCGGTCCACATTCTCCTGAAAATCGAATGTGGCGACATCGAGCGGAAGGGGCTCGAATGTCCACTGCATACGGACTTTTCCGTTAGCGGCTACCTCCAACTCCTCCGTGGTCGAAATGCCTTCGGCCTTCTTCAAGGCATATTGCTTGCCTCCCGCCGACAAGGTGGCCGAAGGGGACAACCTGATTGCATCTCCCATGGCTCCGGCATAATAGTCCACATCGACCACCGTACGGTCATCATAGAGAGATACACGGCTCACCTCCAGCCTTGTCTCCCCGCCCAGGAAGTAAGGTTTCTCCACCACCTTCAGTTGTGCGTACCCGCTTAACCAGCACAGCACGGACAACATTACCAATGCAATCTTTTTCATACGGATTCCATATTAAATTATCCAACTGATCATTGTTTCTCACCCGACACCTGCCGGATAGCCTCCAGCAGCTCGTCGCGTTTCTGCTGGCTGGTGCCTATCACGAGTTTGCGCACCACGCCCTGCTTGTCGAGCACCACGGTGGTGGGCGTCTGCTGCACGCCGAACATCTTCCACAACACAGAGTCGCCTGCCACCTGATGGAAGCGGAAACCACGACGCTCCACAATCTTCTGTATCTGTTCGGGCGTATTCCAGGTGACGGCCAGGTAGTTTACGTCGGGGCAGGCATCCATCCACCCGTTCAACTCGGGCATCTCGCGGATGCAAGGGCCGCAACCTGTGTACCAGAAGTTCAACACCAGCGGACGTCCCTGCGTGTTGCCATCGGTCCAGCGAGTGCCGTCCGTGGCCTGCACACTGAAGGGTTTGATACGCTCGCCCTCCTTCAAGGCCATCTTGGGAGCATGAGTGGTCATCGACAGAAACTTCTTGTTTTCCTTGGCCTTCGCCAGCCAATAGTCGGCATCCTTCACTTCGGACAAGGGGACGGCATATTTCTTTGATTCCTCGCTCAGCTTGACGCCCGTCACCAGCAGCATCACCCGCCCGTCGTCGCTCTTCAGGATGGACATCTGGTAGGAGGCTCCCTGAAGTTCGGAGGGCGATTCGGTGAAGAAACAGCCGTCCACCAGCAGCTTCGGCTTCTTTTTGCCGTCCGACTGCCCCCACGAAAGCAGGACGAAGCCACAAAGCAACCCCATCATCAAGGACAAGCGCTTCCTCATAACTGCCCCTCCTCGACCTTCTGTATCAGTTCCTTGAGCTCCTTCAGCGAGATGTCCTCCTCCTTCACCAACGACGAGACGGCGCCTAGGTAGGAGTTGTTGAAATACTTGCTGATGACGCTCCGCAAGGTGCGACGGCTGAAGTCGTCGCGGCTCACGGTAGCATAATACTGATAGGTATTGCCATAGGCCTTGTGCGACAAGTAGCCTTTCTCCTCGAGCCCGCGCACAATGGTGGACAGGGTATTGAAATGCGGCTTCGGCTCGTCGTAGAAAGCCAGCATCTCCTTCACGAACAGTGGGCCCTTCTCCCAGAAAAAACCCATGATTTCTTCTTCTTTAGCGGTCAGTCCTTTCATATTTTCTCAGTTTTTAGCTCTTCCATTCGCAAATAACGAAAGAATTTAGTTCATAAACTAATTTTTCTCGTTAATAAGAACTAAAAGATTTAGTTTGCATGAAAGAAGGGAAGGAGGATGACTCTGTGTCCTCTGTGGTGCCCCACTCTACGAAATACCTACAAATGGGGATTGCGCCGTCCACCAAAAAATCGTTAATTTGCGGCCGAGAAAAGAACAACCGCTGCCCTAAGGCAGTTATAACAGTAACAAGCATTTACGCCCATGAACGAACCGCATAAATACCGCGCCACGGACAAGATGAGCGACCTCATCTGCGACAATTACTCCCTACAGATGGTGATGAGCCGCTTCGGCCTGTCGCTGGGCTTCGGCGACCGCTCGGTGAAGGATGTCTGCCAGGCACAGGGGGTGGACTACAAGACCTTTCTGGCCGTAGCCAACTTCATCAGCCACGAACCCTACACGTACAGCGGCGAGGAGGACGACTTCTCGCTCACCGCCCTGATGGACTACCTGAAGCGGGCGCACACGTACTTCCTCGACTTCAACCTGCCAGCCATCCGACGCAAGCTCATCGAGGCCATCGACTGCTCGGGCACCAACGACGTGGCCTTCCTCATCCTGAAGTTCTTCGACGAATATGCCAAGGAGGTGCGCCGCCACATGGAGTACGAGAACCAGGCCGTCTTCACCTACGTGGACGGGCTGTTGCAAGGCCGCCTGTCCGCCACCTATGATATCGCCACCTTCGCCAGCCACCACAACCAGATAGACCGCAAGCTGACGGAGCTGAAGAACATCATCATCAAGTATTACCCCGAAAAGGAGAACAACAACCTGCTGAACGCCGTCCTGTTCGACATCTTCAATTGTGAGCAGGACCTGGCGTCGCACTGCCAGGTGGAGGACTACATGTTTGTGCCTGCCGTGGCGCAGATGGAAAGGAGACTGAAAGATGAACAGCAATAACCGGTCGTTGAAAATAGTTGTGGCCGAGACGTCCGTCATCATCCGCAGCGGCGTATCGGCCGTATTGAAACGCATCCCCAACCTCGACATCCATCCCATCGAGGTGAACTCCGCCGAAGCGCTGAGCCACTACGCCCACCTGCACCAGCCGGACATGGTCGCCATCAACCCCTCGTTCGAGGGCTGGTTCAACCTGCCCGCCTTCAAGGCCGAACATCCCCGCTTGGCAGGCGTGAAGTACATCGCCCTCCTCTCGTCCGTTACCCACGACAACGTACTGAAGGACTACGACGAGCGCTTCTCCATCTGCGACGACCTCGACCTCATCGCCGCCAAGCTGAACGGCCTGCTCCACAACGACGAGGAGGAAGAGGAGGAGAAGGACAACGAATCGGACACGCTGAGCCAGCGCGAGAAAGAAATCGTGACCTGTGTCGTGAAAGGCATGACGAACAAGGCCATTGCCGAAAAGCTCTTCCTGAGTATTCACACCGTCATCACCCACCGCCGCAACATCGCGCGCAAGCTGCAGATACACTCGCCCGCCGGCCTCACCATCTATGCCATCGTCAACAAGCTGGTGGAGCTGAGCGATATCAAGGAGAAGCTGTAAAGCACATTTTTTACCACAGATTACGCAGATTGGCACAGATTTCAGAAGGACGTATCAAAAATGATGAAGCCTTTACATGCTGTCATTTATAATATTTGACATACCTTTCTGAAATCTGTGCCAATCTGTGTAATCTGTGGTGGGCATACAAGGAAATTCCCGCCCCACGATGTCGCATCGGAGGGCGGGAATCTTTTTACCTTTCTAAAAGTGGTTACGTAATTATGACTAACTAATTCATTCAAATCTGATGGTGCAAAGGTAGTGCATCGCGGCGGACGGTGCAATCGCTTGAAGTAGGTATTTTCGGGTACGAAACATCGGCAGTAGGTATTGAGGACGATTATTCTCAATTTTCCATTCTCCATTCATCAAGCGTAGCTGTGCATGCCTCCCAGCAGGAAATTGACGCCGAAGTAGGTAACCAGCACGCAGAGGAAGGCCACCACACTGAACACGTGGAAGAACAACGGACGGCGGAAGCAGGGCAACGAAGCAGGATGGAGCGCCAAAGCATAGACAAGCATCGTGACCAGCGCCCACACCTCCTTAGGGTCCCATCCCCAGTAGCGGCCCCACGACACATTGGCCCACACGGCTCCGATGAAGATGCCTGCCGCCAGCAGGAAGACGGCCGGATAGAGCAGCAGGCTGCTCACCACCTGAAGGCGCTCCACCTGAGCGTCACACTCCCTGCGCGAAGCAAGCAGAACCAGCGCCGCTACCCCATTGAGCATGACGAAGGCCAGCAGGGCGTAGGCCACCATGATGACCGCCACATGCACACTGAGCAGGGGCGAGGCAAGGACAGGCATCAGTTGGCCCACCTGCGGATTGCGCTCGCCCAGCATGGACACCACCAACGCCAACCCACATACCAGGAAGCCCAAAGGAAGCGCCAGGGGCAGACGGCGATGGAAGACGAGGGTGAGCAGGGCGGCACAAAGGGCCAGCAGGTGCATCGTTTCGTGCCCGTTGGACATGGGCAGGTGGCCGCTCACCAGGCCACGAAGCACCATCAGGCCTGCCAGCCAACAGGCCATCAGAGCCAATGCGACCAGCAGTACACGACTTACCCCTCGCCTCTCCCGCCGACGAAGCATCAGGCAGCGGACAGAATAAACAAAGGAGAAAAGCCCCAGCACGACAGAGGCCACGGCCAGCGGAAAACTGTCGTTCACCTGGTTATAGACCCGCTCGGCACCAAAGCGGAGGTCAGAGGGCAACAACACCCCACCCTCACGCTGCTGGTAGCGGCGTATCTTGTCCACCAGCCGCTCCACCTCGGCAAAATCCTTGCGCGCCACCTGCTCGGCCACGTAGTTCATCGCCCCACGCACGAAAGTGCCTTCTTCGAGGGGCATGTCGCGCGGCAGGCGGTCGGCCAGGGAGAGCCACTCCAGGCGGGAAGCATCGGCCGACGACGAAGGCGTATAGGGAAAGATGCGCCAAGCCGCCCCTGTTGCCACACTGCTCACCAAGCTGAACTTCTCGTTGGCCTCGCCCACGGCCTTCGCGTCGGCCATGGAAGCGTCGGCCAAGGCTTCGGCATCGAGTCGGTAGCCATCAGGGCCGAAGAAGTCCTGCAACGAGGCATAACGTCCACCAATCCCCAGCAGGCGGCGCACGTCCGCACTCTTCACGCGGATACACGGCTCGCGCTTCCAGTCGTCGTAGTAGAAGAACCAGCCCGTCAGCACCTGCTCGGCTGTGAGGCCCCGATACGTGGGCTTGCCACAGAGTTTCATGGTGAAATCCTTGGCCAGCGTCTGCAGGGGGCAGACGCGGTCGTTGTAGTAGACATAGAGCCGACCGAAGCAAGCAGCCGTCTCGCGCGGCAAGGTGCGCGGCAGGTCTTCGGCCGCCCGCACGAAGGGCGCGGCCAGCAGCAGGCCTGCCACGCCCGCCGACCGAAGCGAGGGGTGGCGAAGCAGGCGTCGGAACCCGCTCTGAGGTTCAAGGAAGAAGGCCAGGGCCGAAAGCAACAGAAGGGCATAGCCCACATAGGTGAGGCCGATGCCCCAAGGGTCGCAGGCCACGGACAAGGTGACGCCCTGTCCGTCGGAGTCGTAGCCCGACTGATAGAAGCGGTAGCCCTCATGGCGGAAGATGCGGTTCATGGACACCTCGCCCTGATGCACTTCATCGCCTGCGGCCAGCGTGAAGCAGCTCACGAAGTCTTTCGGTGCCGACGTGCCTGCATAATACTCCACCCTGAACTCCTCCAGCGAGAGGCGGAAGGGGAAAGCCGCCGTCCGCCCCTCGGATGTGGCAAAGGCCTCCACCTCCTCGCCCTGCCGCAGGTGCACGCGCCCCTGTACACCCCACACGTGGGTGACCAGCGCACCCAACAAAATCCACACCAAAGAGAGATGGAACAAAAAAGTCGCCCGACGCTTCTGCACCCGACGACACCACAGATAACCGATACCCGCAACGGCCATCAGCGCCCAGCAGGCCACGAACCAGGGCGAGCCATAGACGTGGCGCACGACCAAGGGAGTGCCCCACACCTTCTCCACACACGTGGCGGCCATCAATACACAGACAAGCAGGCCCAACAGGCCGAAGGAAAGATTTCGCAAAATTTTCATACCAGAAAAGAGTTTATAGGAAAAAGCACTGCTTTACACCACAAAAAGCACTGCTTTACACATACGAACTCTATGTTTTAAAAAGTTCTGTGCAAAGCAATGCTATCTGTAGTGTTCTTACATCTTTTTATCGGCAAGCCATCAGATGGAGTCGATGAACTTCACCACCGCGTCGCGGTCCTCTTTCGAGAGCTCGCGGAACTTCTGGACGGTGTAGTAGGCATCGCTCTGCTCGCTGGTGCCGTGCCACATGATGGCCTCCATCGTGGTGCGCGCACGGCAGTCGTGCAGGCGGTCGGCATACTCGGCCCCTGTGCAACGCTGGTGCAGGCCGCGCCCCCAGAGCGGCGTGGTGCGGCACCAACCAGTGCGGATGTCGTTCACCATGTGAAGTTTGTGCTGCACCATGTCGGTGTAGGGCCAAATCTTCTGATGCGGATAGCGGGGCAGTTGCTTGGCCTTGTCGCCTGTGAAGAAGCGGGCAGGGTCGCGTATCTCGTCATCGCCCGTCGTCCATGTGGGCTTGTGGCAGTAGGCGCAACCTATCTCCGAGAAGAGTTCCTTGCCGCGAAGCACGTCCTCGTCGTCCACATTGCGGGCGGCAGGCACGGCCAGGCCCCGATGCCACACCATGAGGTCGATGTAGTCCTGGTCGCTCACCTCGACGGGCAGCGTCTTCGACGTCAGGTAGTTGTAGATGTTGTCCGCCACGTTTTCCGTGAACCATTCAGGGTGTTCCTCGGGTGTGGACACCTTGGCGATGTAGCTGGGAAAGCCCGCCTGAATGTCAGGGTCCTGCGAAGCATATTGGGCGTAGGAGCCTGCCGCGTCGAGGTAATGGAAGCGGCGGTCGCTGCGCGTGGCGTTGGTGATGTTCCAGAAGGCATTGGCACCCGCCGCGTCCTGCAAGGGGCCACGGCTCAGGGCGTAGGTATAGCGGTAGGGATACTTCGTACCGTCGCCACCCTGAGCGGTGTTGGCATACTGCCCCGTCCAGTCGCCGTTGGCGAAGATGTTTGGGTTCAGGCCATTGGGCAGGTAGCCGTCCTGCTCCTGCTTGGCGTACTCGGCTTTGAGGTCCTCGTCGCTGATGGCATCGAGCAGGCCCGTGCCATAGATGCCGATGGTGGATTCCAGACGCACCTCGTAGTCGCCCACGTCGTAGCCGCGGTTGGCCACGTAGATGGCACTCCTGGGGATGTCCACTTCAGGGTAGCGCAGCTGGTAGGTCTCGCCGTCGGGGAACTTGTTGCCGAAGGCGTCGGTATATTCATGCCAGGTGATGGTGATCTGCGACTCGTCGAGCGGCGCCTTGAAGGGGGCCACGGCATGAGTTTGCGGCATGCCTGCCAGCCAGGGCACATAGGCCTCGGTCTCAGGATTGTAAACCACCAGCAGATAGCCGTTTCCTATCTCGTTGGTGTTGAACGTGCCGCTGTTCTGGCTCTTGCCATGCCCGTAGCCAGGATGACAATGGATGCACGAAGAGCGGATGTAGAGCGGTCCCAGGCCATGGCGCATGCCGTCGAAGTTGGCCGTGAAAGGTTTCTCGAAGAACTGCTCGCCGCGGTTGAAGGCGGCATTCATGGTAGCGTCGGCCTCGACCACGGCCGTGGGGTCTTCGAAGGCCGTAGAGGTAGAGTTGGAGGTAGTGCCCAGTTCGCCGCCCGTGTAGTACCAGTCGGGCAGCTCAGCGGGCGTATCGGGCGAAGGATTGTCGCCCTTCACGTCGTCGTCGCTACAGGCCGTCAGGCTCAGAGCGGCTCCAAGGATTACATAAAAACAGGTCTTTTTCATCATTGACTTTTCTTTTTTTTCTGTTCTATCTTTAATGGTTGGCCTGCAACAACGTCTTCACCTCGTCGAAGATATCGTTCATCACATTGCAGGCATCGATGGCATCCTGATTGACTTTATCGTACTCGGCCGCACCACAGGTGTAGGCAAAGGGTTCGCCCATCAGGCTTATCTTGTCGTAGGCGTCTTGGATGGCGGCCTTCACGCGGCTGTCCAAATCGGCATTGAGCGTGGCGACGTAGGTGCTCAGCGTGTGTGTTGCCACCTGAATGGTACCATCCACCGAGGGCGAGCCCTGATAGGCATTGCGGATACTGATGACATTGCCTTGGAAGTCGCGGATGGAATTCAGGCTGTAGGGCGACTCGATGTAGCTGGGGTCGTACTCCATGCCGCCCGAGGGAAGTCCCTTGCCCGTGGGGTTACCAATCTTGATGTTGCCCACCTCGTTGGCAATGTTCTGTATGCCGGCCGTTATCATGTCGTACACCACGTCGAGGTAGTTCTTGTACTCACTGCCTGCCGCGCCTGCATTCTTGATGTTATCGCCGAAGTTCTTGCCCTTGTCCAGTTCGGTGTCGGTCAGAATCTGCTGCTTCTCGGCCGATACATTCTCAGTTCCTGCCCAGCAGGCCTCCAGCAGGATGCACTGGTTGCGCAGGTCGCCTGCCAGCCCCACGAGGTAGTTCAGCTCTTCGGTAGTGTAGTTCAGGTTGTGGGCCACGCTGGTAGAATTGGCCGTAGCGTTGCCGCTGGCATTGGTGTTGGTCAGCTCGAAGAGCAGGTACTCGATGGCATGGAAGCCTTGCAGGGCATAGCCCAGGTAGTTGCCCACATAGTTGCCTTCGTCGTCCATCTGCGCCATCTGGGCGGGGTTGTTCAGCAGAGCATCCATACCCGTCTTGTCCAGCGGCCAGGAGTCGATGTGGGGGTCTACGTTGTAGTCGCCTGCAGGGCCGAACAGCCAGGCCTCACTCTTCTCCCAATAGTCGCGCGCCAGCTTCCAGGCCTCGCAGGCGGCCTCTACGTCGGCGGTGGTCAGCGTACCAGCCTGCTTCTTCGTGCGGATGTCGATACACAAGCTGTGAAGGCTCATGGCGGCGTCGGCCATGCCCTGATACGAAGGAATCACGGTCTTGTCGGCAAAGTCGGCCACCACTTCCTTCAAGGCCTTCTCCTGGGCCGAAAGCTCGGTTCCGTCGGTAGGGTCATCGTTGTCACTACAAGATGTCATACTCATGCCCATCATGGCTCCCAGAGCCAGACAGAGCGGAAATTTCAGAAACGTTTTCATTGTGTCTTATGTTTTTTGGTTATTATGGAATGTATTCAAGTAAAATCAGATCTTCACCACAGATTACACGGATTATCACAGATTCATCGACCTGACAATCTGAAAATCAAGAAAGGTCTGTGTCAATCTGCGCCATCTGTGGTGAGCTATTACAAGTTGAAGAAGCCCGCATAGGCCACGCCTACCGACACGGCAGGCTCGTTGTTGAACTTGCTTTTGAGGAGGCCGATGGAATATTCGCCCTTGAGCACGACTTCCTTCAGCGGATAGTAGTTGACGCCCACGGCCAGACGCTGGCGGCCATACTCCTCGTAGTGGGTCACGGCCTTGGCAGTCTTGTACATGGAGTCATAGTACTCGTAGCGGCCGAAGAGGTAGAGGCGCTGCTCCTTGTCGGTACGTCTGGGGTTGAGGGAAAGGAAGTCGTAACCCACCTCCACACCTGTGGCAATGGCACTCGAGGCCACGGGCTGCTTGGGCGAGGGAGAGTCCTTTGAGAAGCTCTGGTTGTAGCGGGTGATGAGGTCGGCGTCGGACAGGTGGCCATAGTCGAACGAACCGCGCGCCACCCAGTTGTGGGCGTCGTAGCAGAAGTCGAACGCGCCGATGAGTACCGTTCCCTTCACATCGTCGTAAACGGCGTTGGTGGCCTTCTTCAGAGTATTGCTGAAGGAATTGCCCGCATAGCCGCTGAGCGAGAGGCGCAGGCCTTTCACCGAATAGTTGTCCACGCGGAAGGCACCTGCCATGGCATTGGCTATCTTGAATTCGTAGGGGCTGCCCGCTCCACCTTTCACCCATTCCTTGCTGCCGAAGCGGTCGGAGTCGAGACCTGCCAGAAGCATGGCTTCGTAGCGCCACTGCCCGGCACGGCCCCAAAGGCTGATGCCCGTCTCGTGCCACGTGCAGGGCAAGATGGTGTTCTCGCCCTCGGGTCGATAGACGCCGAAGAACTCGGTGGGCAGGTGGTGGGCATTGGTCATGCCGACGGGCACCACCATGTGGCCCAGCTTGATGTTGAACTGGGGACAGAAGGACTTCTGAATCCAAAACTGCTCGAGGGCCACTTCACCGCCGCGTTCCACTTCGCTTTCGTACTCGCCGCCTTCGTGTTCCTCAATCTCGACGGCACTCTCCGTGCCGCCATGTTCGAACTCGATTTCGGTACCCATGGTCCAACCCTTGCCGAAGTCGTAACCCAGCATGATGACTACGTGGGGCAGGTCGAAGCGTCCGTGCGTGTCGTCCTTGTAGTTCTGCGGGCTGTCGTAGCGCAGGTAGTTGTCACTATAAAAATTGTAGCTGTAGACGGCTTCCCCATAGCCGCCGATGGTGAATCGCCGTTTGCGCGGAGCGGCTTCGGCGTCGGTTTTCTGTACGGCTTCGATACTTGCCAGCTTGGCCCGTCCGTCTGGCTCCGTCCGTTGAGAGGTTGTTCCCTCGTCGGCGTAAAGTGCTCCTGTACAGAGCATCAGGCCCAATGAAAGGCCCCATACCTTTTGTTTCATTTCCCTTATTTTTTATAATTTTTTGTTGGTGCAAAGGTACGGGGGCACTCAAAGGGGGGCAATACCCAAAAGTGGGTATTGCAGGGAGGGAAATAGGTAGTTTTAGGTATATTACTTCAGCCGCAGGGCCACAACGTAATAGACGGCCAGGGAGAGGGCCATCAGCACCAGCGCGGCCAGGCAGGCGATGCGTGCCCACAGATGGTGGTCGGTCCAGGGGCCGACAGCAAAGAGCAGGCAGATGCAGACATTGAACGCCCGCAGGAGGCGCACCACGCACACGTACTGCTGCCCTACGTTGCGGACAACTACGCGCACAGGGAAGCGGATGAAGCGCACAGGCAGGCGGGCACCCGTCACCATCAGTGCGAACACGAGCGTCGACAGGAGGGCCGATACCCACATATTGCCATCCGCCTGTCCGCCCTGCGAGGTATATTGCCAAAGCACGCCCACCCAGCCCAGCACGACCAGAAGCAGGGCCACGCCTTCCAACACCCAATCTACGACGGCGGGACGGAAATGTACATCGGGACAATCGTGAGCCGAGAAAGGACCCAGGTTCACGCCAAACAGGTTGAAAGACTTGATTCGTATCATAATCGTCATTGTTTTTTAATCCACTCATAGACAGGGTCCACTCCCTGCCGATAATCGTCGAAAGTCATCGGGATGTGCACGTCGGGCACCAGCGTATCGACCTCTTCGTCCACGTTCTTGAAATACTTGGTGGAGTATTGCACCTGCAGGCCCGAAGCGGGCAGGGTGAAGCTGCACACTTCGCCCAAATGGTTGGGCTTGCCGGAGGTTTCCTCTCCCACCCAGCAGGCATCCAACAGGCGCTTGAAGTCCAGCGCATTCAGAATGGCGGACGAGAAGGTAGCCGCCCCCAACACCACATAGACGCGGGGCGGGTTGTCCATCCGATGCATGAAGTCAGCCAACTTTTCAGCCAGACGGGTGCCTGGCTGCGAATTGCCGCCCCCATTGAAGCGGACATCCCACACCAACCTGCTGACAGGCCGATGGCGGAGCGTGGCGAACACACTATCCTCCAGCGCGGCAAACGAAGGCAGGCGGGAGGCTACCGACTTGTTGCCATTGGCTTCTTCCAGCTCCCTGCTCCAACACTTGTTGTACTGGATGTAGAGGAGGCTGTCCGCCGCCTCGTAGTGCAGGGTAAAAAGGGTGCGGGCATTCCGATAGCAAAGGGGGAAACTGCTCGGACGGAAGGTGGCCAACCGCTTGGGGTCTATGGAGCCGGGCGTCAGCTCGTGTTCCTGCAGGCCGCCATCAGCAGAAGCCAGCTTGAGCGTGACGCGACCGTCCGACACAAATCCGAAGTGTTCCAGCAGTTGGACGAAGCACAGGTAATTGGGCACCATCGTCTTGCGCACCGCCTCGTTGTCGGCCGAGAAGAGGGTGCCCAGGCTGTCGGCCACCACTTCGGCAGCGGTGCCGTTCAGCTCCACCAACCGACAACCCAACATGGCTTCCTGCCCCACGGGAGCGGTAACAACGTACAAGCCATCGGCCATCCACTTCAGGCCCAGGGGCAACAGGCGGTTGCGGTCGAGCAGAGGGGTGAAGTTCAGGTTGGTGTGCAGGTCGCCGAAGGTAGCAATCCACTGCTGCAGCCCCAAGGCCATCTGCAGGTCGGACAGCCCGTTACGGCTCCAGCGTTTCCAGACCTCAATACCCCGGTCGAAATCGGCCCGACTACGGACGGTAAAGAAGTCGTAGTGCCGCTGGGGCAGCCATCGGGCCAGCGAGTCCAGGTCGCGCGGCCAGTCTGTGCAGGCCACCGGTCGTGCTTCCACGCCCAGCACCATGCAAAGCATCGCCATCCATAATATCATCTGTCTTTTCATCATTTCCATCGTCTTATTCTTTTTCGGGAGTCTTGCCCTCCGCTTCGTCCGCGGGGTCCTCATCGGCCGGACGCTTCTTCGCCTTCTTCAGCCGTCCGCTCTTGCGCAGGGCCTCGTTGATGATCCACTGGAGCTGGCCGTTGGTGCTGCGGAACTCGTCGGCCGCCCACTTCTCGATGGCATCCATCGTAGCGGCGTCCACGCGCAGGACAAAACTCTTGGTTGTATTTTCTTTCTTCGTTGCCACTTTCTCTATACGTATTTTTACCAGACAAACAACAATCAACGCACATCCCTGCCGCGGATGAAGCCGGCCACGTCGTCGGCCACGCAGGAGGGTACGGGGCGCGCCTCGTTATACTCCAGCGGGGTGGACTTGCCCTTGCCTTCCTGCAACAAGTGGTTCAGCGCGGGATAGGACTTGAGCTGCGCCTTGGGGCGGGCGAGCAGGCCCATGAGCCACAGGCCGTAGTCCTGCATGGTGACCTGATAGTCGCGCTCGCCCTGAAGCACCAGCAGGGGGCAATCCAAGCCTGCGGCCACTTCCACGGGGTGATAGGCGCGCAGAAATTCCCAATACCCCTTGGGCAGGCCCAGCGGCAGGGCGATGGTGTCGCTGAAGGCAGGTGTGCCCAGGCGCTTCACGTTGGCCACCTGCCGCTTCAGCTCGTCCAGCTGGGCGCGCGTCTGTTCGCTGGGCGTGGTCAGCGAGGCGAGGTATTCCGACTGCTCCACCAGCAGGTCCTCGAAGGGACGGGCAGGTCCGGCCACGATGATGATGCCTGCCACCTGCGGCGAACGCCTGGCGATGCGCGGGGCCATCATGCCGCCCTGGCTGTGACCGAGGACAAAGACGCTGTCTGCCGCCACCTGAGGCAGGCCGGCTGCCAGACGGACGGCCGAGAGGGCATCGTCCACCGTCTCCACATCCATGTCCAGCCGGCGGCCCTGCGGCACGCAATCGGCGCCATAGACCTTCGTGCGCTTGTCGTAGCGCAGGGTGGCGATGCCGCGGTAGGCCAGCAGCCAGGCCAGGTCGCGGAAGGGCTTGTTGGGGCCTATGGTCTCGTCGCGGTCGTTGGGGCCCGAGCCGTGTACCAGCACCACGCAGGGCACGCGCCGGCCCTCCTCCTTCAGGCGGGGCAGGGTCAGCGTGGCGGGCAGGCGGTAGCCGTCGGTCACCACCACGGTGTCGCGCTCTTCCATCAGTGTGCGGTCGAAGGCCACGGCAGGCGCTCCGGCAGGTTCGGGGGCAGGCACCACGCGGATGGTGTTCAGCCGCCCGTCGGCGTCGAAACCCACGAGCAGGCGCAGGCGGTAGCGTTCGAAGGTCAGGTCGCGGCGGCACAGCTCCACACCCTGCACGGCTTCCTGCGTCCAGGCTCCGGCCGACTGCAATGCGCCGAACTGGCCCGTCAGCTGGCGCCAGGTGTCGGCAAACACGGCGGGCGAGAGCTGTCGCTGCGCCTCGTCGTTGAGGGCGGCATAGATGCTGTCGCCACGGCCTTCGACGAGGTGTTCATAGATGCGCTCCGCACGCGCCCGACGGTCGTCCTGCGCCCATCCCTTCAGGGCGCTTCCGCCCAGCAGGAAGAGCAAAACCCATATCGTAATCTTCCAGTTATCCATTGTCCATTATCAATTATCCGTTGTTCTTCAGCCAACGGCTGTAATAGTAATAATCCAGGTAATACTTCAGCGAGCCGCCCACAAAGGCCAGCGCCACAATCATCAGGTTGCGCAGGCGGAAACGGTCGGCCCATACGGCGGCATCGAAGCCTTCCACCGCCCACTCTATCAGGTCGAAGACGAGCGTCACCCCTACCACCACCAGCGCATACACGCCGCCGGTGAAGAGCACGAAGAGGGGCTTGTTGCGCAGGTAGAGGCGGTGCGTCAGGTTGCCCACCACGATGTGTCTCGTCTCCACACGCGGACGGCAATAGAGGTAGACGCCCCGCAGGGCGATGAGCACGCCCACCAGCATGAAGACGGCAATCATCCAAAGGTTGCCCTTGTCCATCAGCAGCCAGTTGCGGCCGAGTATCCAGGCAAACACCAGCGCGATGAACACCCCCACTCCGATGCCGGAGCCGGCCGTCAGGCGGGTGCTGCACTGATAGATTACTTCACTGCCACTATTAAATCCTATCATATATATCCTGTTTTTTGACAGAAGAACAAAAAAGACAAAATATTTTTGCTTATGTTCTTGTGTCCTATTACTTTTTTGACAGAAGAACAAAAAAGACAAAAGAAATATTTGTGCTTATGTTCTTGTGTCTGAATCCGTTCGCCTGTCCGAGCACGCCATTAATGGTTCAGCGTCCCCGTATTCACCACCGGCTGGGCAGCCTCGTCGGCACAGAGCACCACGAGCAGGTTGCTCACCATGGCCGCCTTCTTCTCTTCGTCCAGCTCCACGATTTCGTCCTTCGAGAGCTTGTCCAGCGCCATGTGGACCATCGACACAGCTCCTTCGACAATCTTCTCGCGGGCACTGATGATGGCCGACGCCTGCTGGCGGCGCAGCATCACGGCCGCAATCTCGGGCGCATAGGCCAGGTAGTTGATGCGGGCTTCCAGCACCTCGATGCCCGCCATGGCCAGACGCTCGTTGAGCTTCTGCTCCAGCTGGTCGTTGATTTCCTCGCCGCCCGAGCGGAGGGTCAGTTCGCCGTCGGCGCCCTCGTTGTCGTCGTAGGCATACTGCCCGGCCACCTGGCGCAGGGCGGCGTCGCTCTGAATCTTCACGAAGTTCTCGAAGGCATTCATGCGGTTGGCCACGGCGTTGCCCATGTTCACCGCCTTGCCGTCGCTCGATGTGGTGCCCGCACTGGCCATGGTCTGCGAGTCGATTTCGAACATCGCCTTGTACGTGTCCTTCAGCCGCCACACCAGCACGAGACCTATCAGCACGGGGTTACCGATCTTGTCGTTCACCTTGATGGGCTCCACATCGAGGTTGCGTGCACGCAGCGACAGCTTCTTGGCCTCCATGAAGGGGTTCACCCAGAAGAAGCCCGTCTCGCGGAACGTCCCCTTATACCGACCGAAGAACACCATGGCCCGCGCCTCGTTGGGCTCCAGCATCATGTAGCCGCAGTTCAGGATAATCCACAGCACGGACATCACCGCTCCCAGCACATAGAGCAGCACGCCGCCCGCCACGAAGCACCACACCGTGGCACCCGCCCATACAAACAGGAAGAGGAACAGGGCCAGGAAGCCGTTCATCTTAAAACCTTTGAAATTCATTTCCTTTGTTTCCATACGCATTGTTTTAAAGCGATATCATTTTGATATCGCAAAGATATGTATTTATTTTGAATTATGCAAGAGCTTCCGCCCCGTTTTTTCATCGGCCGTCCACGTGTCTGCTGAATTCAGGAAAAGACACCCCGTCCATGACAGATGACAGATGACAGATGACAGTTTCCTAATTTCAGTTTTCGAGAGCGCGCTTACAACTTTTATATTATATATATAAATATATATATATAATATAAACTATAATTAACACATTCTCCCGCAAATCGATTTTCATAAACTGTCATCTGTCATCTGTCATTACGATATTTCCGTAAACATGAAAACGGATTGATTATCAGCCGATTGCATTTTCGCTTGCAAAATCAACTGTCACAGCAGCCATCCGCGGGAAGCAGAAAACTGCCGTCCCCTCCGCAGTTTTTTTGCCTGAAAATAGAAATTTCCGCCCGGCATCGAAGCACAACGGCCAGCCCCGCAGACAGGCCGACCGCACCCGCCGGCCGGAACAAACGGGGAAAACACCGCCGCGGCTATCGGAAAACACCGCTTTCCGCCCTGCAAATCAGTGCGTTAGTTTTATTAACAGTAAATCCCCGTTTTGTTAACAGATTTTCACAAGAAATCGATACCCCATTTTTGGCCGTACGCCACCGAAGCCGTACCTTTGCTACACAGGCACGGGGAAAAGCCGCATCGCCACCACGGAAGGGGATTCAAAAAAAAGACCAGCACCCTACCCTTTCCGTCCGCCCAGCACCAGATGCAGCCATCCCCAGAGGCCAAGGACGATGACGAGCAGCGTCTGGATGCCATGGACCAGGAGGGCAAAGAGAGACGCATCGGCCGACGAAACGCCGTAGAGCATCATCATGGTGATGACGGCGAAGTGCCACGGGCCGGCACCGTTGGGCGTGGGCACAATGACGGCGAACGTGCCCGCCACGAACATCACCAGCCCCGCCTGCACACCCAGGCCCTCGCTGAAGGGGAAGCAGTAGAACGTGAGGTAGAAATGGAGGAAGTAGCAGAGCCACATCAGCACCGTGTGGAGCAGGAAGAGGGGGACGTTCCGCACCCGGCGCAGCGACATGACGCCCTGCCACACGTCGAGCACCACGCCACGCACCCGCTCGAAGAACGACAGCATGCGCACCAGCCACACGGCCAGCACCAGCACGCCCACCACGCAGAACAGGGCCACGTAGAACCAGGGCGACGTGAGCAGATGGACCAGCGACGGTATCTTGGTGCCCGTCTGGCGGAAGAAGGTGAGGAACACGGGCAGCTCGAGCACCAGCGTGACGCCCGCCAGGAACAGCATGCAGAGGGTGTCGACCAGCCGCTCGGTGACCACCGTGCCCAGCGACTTGGAGAAAGGCACGCCCTCGTAGCGCGAGAGCACGCCGCAACGCGACACCTCGCCCACACGGGGGATGACGAGGCTCGTGGCATAGGACAGGTAGATGGCATCCACCAGACGTGACGCGCGCGGACGGTAGCCCAGCGGCTCCAGCGTCTGGCGCCAGCGCATGGCCCGCTCCACATGGCTCCACACGCCGAAGAAGAGCGACAGCGCCATCCAGTCCCAGCGGATGCCGTGGCGCAGCACACGGGCCGCCTGCGCGAAGTCGAAGTCGCGGTACACCCAGTAGAGGATGAAGCCGCCCAGCAGCAGGGGCAGCGCCACCTTGAGCAGGTTCCTGAACCACGAACGGAGGCCGAAGAGAGAGGGACGGGCATCCTCCGAAGGCGTCACGCCACGCTCCGCCCCGCCCTGCGGGTTTCCGCAAAGCTCTTCCTTCTTCACTTTTCGCTCTCCATTCATTAAATTCTTCATTCTTCCTTCTTCATTCTTCATTAAAAAGAACTACCTTTGTGGGGCACAAAAGTAACAATAAACTTGCAATATGAGATTGGTAAAGCCTAAAAAGTTTCTGGGCCAGCACTTCCTGAAAGACCTGAAGGTGGCGCGGGACATCGCCGACACGGTGGATGCCTGCCCCGACCTGCCCATCCTCGAAGTGGGCCCCGGCATGGGCGTGCTCACCCAGTTCCTCCTGCCCAAGGGCCGCGAACTGAAGGTGGTGGAGGTGGACTACGAGTCGGTGGCCTACCTGCGCGAAGCCTATCCCCAGCTGGAAGAGCACATCATCGAAGACGACTTCCTGAAGATGAACCTCACGCGCCTCTTCGGCGGCCGCCCCTTCGTGCTGACGGGCAACTATCCCTACAACATATCGAGCCAGATCTTCTTCAAGATGCTGGACAACAAGGACCTGATACCCTGCTGCACGGGCATGATACAGAAGGAAGTGGCCGAACGCATGGCCGCAGGGCCGGGCAGCAAGACGTATGGCATCCTGAGCGTGCTCGTCCAGGCATGGTACCGCGTGGAATACCTCTTCACCGTCCACGAGAACGTGTTCAACCCGCCGCCCAAGGTGAAGAGCGCCGTCATCCGCATGACGCGCAACGACACGCAGGAACTGGGATGCGACGAACGCCTGTTCAAGCAGGTGGTGAAGACCACCTTCAACCAGCGCCGCAAGACACTGCGCAACTCCATCAAGCCCCTCATAGGAAAGGACTGCCCCCTGACGCAGGACGCCCTCTTCGACCGGCGGCCCGAACAGCTGTCCGTGCAGGAGTTCGTGGAGCTGACGAACCGAGTAAATGGAGTATTGATAATGGAAAATTGAGAATTATCCATTATCCATTTTCAATTATCAATTTTCAATTCTCAATTAAAAAATGGAAATAGACGAAGAATACATAGAGAAGGTCAAAGGCCTCATCGAGCAGAAGGACACGGAGAACGTGAAAGCCCTGCTGGCCGACCTGCACCCGGCCGACATCGCCGAGCTGTGCAACGACCTCGACCCCGAGGACGCCCGCTTCGTCTACCGCCTCCTGGACAACGAGACGGCAGCCGACGTACTGGTGGAGATGGACGAGGACGTGCGCAAGGAACTCCTCGAACAACTCCCCTCGGAAACCATCGCCAAGAAGTTCGTGGACTACATGGACACCGACGATGCCGTAGACCTGATGCGCGACCTCGACGAAGACAAGCAGGAGGAAGTCCTCTCGCACATCGAAGACATCGAACAGGCCGGCGACATCGTGGACCTGCTGAAGTATGACGAAGACACCGCCGGCGGACTCATGGGCACGGAAATGGTGACCGTGAACGAGAACTGGAGTATGCCCGAATGCCTCAAGGAAATGCGCATGCAGGCCGAGCAGCTGGACGAAATCTACTACGTCTACGTCATCGACGACGACGAACGCCTGCAAGGCGTCTTCCCGCTGAAGAAGATGATCACCTCGCCCTCGGTGTCGAAGGTGAAGCACGTGATGAAGAAAGACCCCATCTCGGTACACGTGGACACGCCCATCGACGAGGTGGTGCAGATCATCGAGAAATACGACCTCGTGGCCGTGCCGGTCATCGACAGCATCGGGCGGCTCGTGGGACAGATTACCGTCGACGACGTCATGGACGAGGTGCGCGAGCAGTCCGAACGCGACTACCAGCTGGCCTCGGGTCTGTCGCAGGACGTCGAGACAGACGACAACCTGGTGCGCCAGACCAGCGCCCGCCTGCCCTGGCTGCTCATCGGCATGCTGGGCGGCATCGGCAACTCCATGATACTGGGCAACTTCGACGCCACCTTCGCCGCCCACCCCGAAATGGCGCTCTACATCCCCCTCATCGGCGGAACGGGCGGAAACGTCGGCACCCAGTCGTCGGCCATCATCGTGCAGGGCCTGGCCAACAGCTCGCTCGACGCCAAGGACACCCTCAAGCAGGTGGGCAAGGAAGCCGTCGTGGCCAGCATCAACGCCACCATCATCTCGCTGCTGGTCTACATCTACAACTTCATCCGCTTCGGCAGCGCCGCCACCGTCACCTACTCGGTGTCCATCAGCCTGTTTGCCGTCGTGATGTTCGCCTCCATCTTCGGCACCCTGGTGCCCATGACGCTGGAGAAACTCAAGGTAGACCCCGCCATCGCCACCGGCCCCTTCATCTCCATCACCAACGACATCATCGGCATGATGCTCTACATGGGCGTCACCGTCCTGCTGGCCTGAAGCGCCGAAAAGCAACTTTTTCGGTAAAAAAAACGAGAAAAACTTATGAAGTAATCGTTTTATTTCATTAATTTGCAACCTGACGTAACCCAAACGGGGCAACCCGTTTCTAAAAAATACATACAATGACGGACACCCATGACACTAATCTCCCCGAAATGCAGGCGGAATTAGAAGAAGAAAAACAAGCGGCAGAGGTTTCTGAAACGGCAACGGCAGAAACTCCGGCTGAAGAAACATCAACGGAAAACACAACGGAAACCACCGTACAACGACTGACAAAGGCAGAAGTCATCGAACGCCTGAAGGCGATCGCCGACGACGTGGAAAACGTCCCCAAGACGGAAATAGACAGCCTGAAGCAGACCTTCTACAAGCTGCACAACGCCGAGCAGGAAGCGGCACGCAAGAAGTTTGTCGACGACGGAGGCGCACCCGAAGACTACGTGCCCACGCCCGACCCGCAGGAAGAGGAAATGAAAAACATCATGTCCGTCATCAGAAGCAAGCGCAGCGAGCTGGCCGCCGAAGTGGAGAAGCAGAAGGAAATGAACCTGCAGGTGAAGCTCTCCATCATCGAAGAGCTGAAAGACCTGCTCGAGTCGCCCGAAGACGCCAACAAGAACTACACCGAGTTCAAGCGCCTCCAGCAGCAGTGGAACGAAGTGAAGCTCGTGCCCCAGGCCAGCGTCAACGAGCTGTGGAAGAACTACCAGCTCTACGTGGAGAAGTTCTACGACCTGCTGAAGCTCAACAACGAGTTCCGCGAATACGACTTCAAGAAAAACCTCGAGATAAAGACCCACCTGTGCGAAGCCGCCGAGAAGCTGGCCGAAGAACCCGACGTGGTGTCGGCCTTCCACCAGCTGCAGAAGCTCCACCAGGAATACCGCGAGACAGGCCCCGTGGCCAAGGAACTGCGCGAAGAGATCTGGGCACGCTTCAAGGCCGCCTCGACCGCCGTCAACCGCCGCCACCAGCAGCACTTCGACGCCCTCAAGGAAGCCGAACAGCAGAACCTCGACCAGAAGACGGTGATCTGCGAAATCATCGAAGGCATCGACTACAACGAGCTGACCAACTTCGCCGCCTGGGACAACAAGACACAGGAAATCATCGCCCTGCAGAACAAGTGGAAAACCATCGGCTACGCCCCGCAGAAGATGAATGTCAAGATCTTCGAACGCTTCCGCGCCGCCTGCGACACCTTCTTCAACAAGAAGGCCGAGTTCTTCAAGGCCGTCAAGGAGAGCATGAGCGAAAACCTCGAAAAGAAACGCGCCCTCTGCGAGAAGGCCGAAGCCCTCAAGGACAGCACCGACTGGAAAGCCACCGCCGACGTGCTGGTGAAGCTGCAGAAGGAATGGAAGACCATCGGCCCCGTGGCCAAGAAGCACTCCGACGCCATCTGGAAACGCTTCATCGCCGCCTGCGACTACTTCTTCGAACAGAAGAACAAGGCCGGCGCCTCACAACGCACCGAAGAGCAGGCCAACCTTGAAAAGAAGCGCGACATCATCGCCCGCCTCGAAGCCATCGGCGAAGATACCGACGCCGACACCGCCATCGACCAGGTGCGCAACCTGATGAAGGAATGGAACGCCGTGGGCTTCGTGCCGTTCAAGGAAAAGGACAAGGTCTACAAGCAATACCACGCGCTGGTAGACAAGCTCTTCGAACGCTACAACCTCAGCCAGTCCAGCAAGAAGCTGAGCAACTTCAAGAGCACCCTGAGCAACATTCAGGAAGGAGGCGCGCAGACGCTGTACCGCGAACGCGAGAAGCTGGCACGTGCCTACGAGAACATGAAGAGCGAACTGCAAACCTACGAGAACAACCTGGGCTTCCTGAACGCCTCCTCGAAGAAGGGCAACAGCCTCCTGACCGAGCTCAACCGCAAGGTAGAGAAGCTCAAGGCCGACATCGACCTGGTGAAGGAGAAAATCAAGGCGGTAGACGAAAGCATCCGCAAGGAAGCCTGAGAGGCACACACGAGGGGAAAGGCCGCCTGCACATCAAGGCAAGCCATGCCCATAAGAAAACAGCAGCCACATTCTGTCAATTCCAAACCAACAGGGGAAGGATGACGGGGTGTGGCTGCTTCATATCCTGATGCCCGCCCCTCCCTTTGGACAGAGGGCGTTGATCCCAGAGGGCACTAAAAAAGGACAATAAAAAAAGACGCTCCATCAACTGAAGCGTCCTCTTTTCTGTTGGGCTACCTGGATTCGAACCAGGAATGACAGGACCAGAATCTGTAGTGTTACCATTACACCATAGCCCAATGCTTGGCTTTATTTCCGTTTTGCGGTTGCAAAGGTACGAAGTTTTTTGAAAACACAAACGATTCGGGTGATTTTTTTTGCAGAAAAATGATAAAACGGCTTTTTACAAGCGGTTATATCACTAAAAAAAAACTAAAATGAAAATACTTTTCGCGATTTGCGTGTTACATACAAGAAATCGGCGTATATTTGTCGACTGTTTTTAATATAATAATGTATAAATGGACCAAACAAAGAAACTGATAGAACAAATTACCGAAGGTATCCAAGATAAAAAAGGAAAGAAAATCGTAGTGGCCGACCTCACCCGCATAGACGACACCATCTGCAACTACTTCATCATCTGCCAGGGAAACTCGCCCAGCCAGGTGACCGCCATCGTAGAGTCTGTCAAGGAATTTGCACGCAAGGGCGCCAACGTCAAGCCCTTCGCCATCGACGGCCTGCGCAACGCCCAGTGGGTGGCCATGGACTATGCCGACGTGCTGGTGCACGTCTTCCTGCCCGAAACGCGCAGCTACTACAACCTCGAAAACCTCTGGGCCGACGCCCAACTAACCCAAATACCCGATATCGATTAATACAGATTTATGGACAACAACATCAATAAGAAAAACGCTGGAAACAACAAGGTCAACATGCCCAAGTTCAACCTGAACTGGCTCTACATGATCATCCTCATGATGCTCGTGGGCCTGTGGCTGACCAACGAAAACAGTGCTTCCACCAAGGACGTCTCCTACGACGAATTCCAACGCTACGTGCAGCAGGGATACATCAGCCGCGTGGTGGGCTACGACGACAACTCCGTGGAAGCCTACATCAAGGCCCAGCACGTGGGAAATGTGTTCGGCAACGACTCGAGCCGCGTGGGCCGCAACCCGATGATCACCACCGAAGCCCCCTCGCGCGAAAGCCTGGGCGACTTCCTCCAGAAAGAAAAGGATGAAGCCCACTTCGACGGCTCCATCACCTACGAAAAGAGAACCAACTACATGAGCCTCATCCTGTGGAACGTGGTGCCCATCCTCTTCATTGTCGGCTTCTGGATGTTCCTGATGCGACGCATGAACGGCGGAGGAGGTGTAGGCGGCGGAGGAGGCATCTTCAACGTCGGCAAGTCGAAGGCTCAGCTCTTCGAGAAAGGCACGGGCACCAAGGTGACGTTCAAGGACGTGGCCGGACTGGCCGAAGCCAAGCAGGAAGTGGAAGAAATCGTGGAGTTCCTCAAGGAACCGCAGAAATATACCGAACTGGGCGGCAAGATACCCAAAGGCGCCCTGCTGGTAGGCCCTCCGGGCACAGGAAAGACCCTGCTGGCCAAGGCCGTGGCAGGCGAAGCCAACGTGCCCTTCTTCTCGCTGGCAGGTTCGGACTTCGTGGAAATGTTCGTCGGCGTAGGCGCCTCGCGTGTACGCGACCTCTTCCGCCAGGCCAAGGAGAAGGCTCCCTGCATCGTCTTCATCGACGAGATTGACGCCGTGGGACGCGCCCGCTCCAAAGCAGCCGCCATGGGTGGCAACGACGAGCGCGAGAACACGCTCAACCAGCTGCTCACCGAGATGGACGGCTTCGGCTCGAACAGCGGCATCATCATCCTGGCCGCCACCAACCGCGTGGACGTGCTCGACAAGGCCCTGCTGCGTGCAGGCCGCTTCGACCGCCAGATCCATGTGGACCTGCCCGACCTGAACGAACGCAAGGAAGTGTTTGGCGTACACCTGCGCCCCATCAAGATAGACGATACGGTAGACGTTGACCTGCTGGCCCGTCAGACGCCTGGCTTCTCGGGCGCGGACATCGCCAACGTGTGCAACGAAGCCGCCCTGATAGCTGCCCGCCACGGCAAGAAATTCGTGGGCAAGCAGGACTTCCTCGATGCCGTAGACCGCATCGTGGGCGGATTGGAGAAGAAGACCAAGATCACCACCGAAGAGGAACGCCGCTCCATCGCCATCCACGAGGCAGGACACGCCAGCATCTCCTGGCTGCTGCAATATGCCAACCCGCTTATCAAGGTGACCATCGTGCCGCGCGGACGGGCCTTGGGCGCCGCCTGGTACCTGCCCGAAGAACGGCAGATTACGACCAAGGAGCAGATGCTCGACGAGATGTGCGCCACCCTGGGCGGACGTGCCGCCGAAGACCTCTTCCTGGGACGCATCTCGACAGGCGCCATGAACGACCTGGAGCGCGTCACCAAGCAGGCCTATGGCATGATAGCCTACCTGGGCATGAGCGAGAAGCTGCCCAACCTGTGCTACTACAACAACGACGAATATTCCTTCAACCGTCCCTATAGCGAAAAGACCGCCGAGCTCATCGACGAGGAAGTGAAGCGGATGGTGAACGAGCAGTACGAACGCGCCAAGAAGATTTTGTCCGAACACAAGGAAGGACACAACCAGCTGGCCCAACAGCTCATCGAGAAGGAAGTCATCTTCGCCGAAGACGTGGAGCAAATCTTCGGCAAGCGTCCCTGGGCTTCGCGCTCGGAGGAAATCATCACCGCCAACCAGACATCCAAGGGGCTGAAAGAAGCGGCCGAAGAGGAAAGCAAGCGGGCCGAAGAAGCCGTCAGAGAGGTAAAGGAAGAAGAGAAAGAGAATACCGCTGACGAAAAGCCTCGGACCGCAGGCGGCGAAGGACAAAAGGATAACAAAGAACCGACCCAAGCATAAAGGAGAAAAACCATGAAAAGCAATCTCGTGAAAAGAGCCATTACAGGTGCGCTGTTTGTCATCGTACTGGTGGGCTGCATACTCTATAGCCCCCTGTCGTTCGGACTTCTGTTCACCCTCATCGCCGCCCTGAGCGTGCATGAATTCGCGCACCTCGTCAATGCCGGCGGTGAAGTGAAAATCAACGCTACCATCACCTCGCTGGGCGGTGCCTACCTCTGCCTGGCCCTGATGGGCTTCTGCACGCAGGCCGCCGACGCGCGCATCTTCCTGCCCTACCTGGCCCTGCTCCTCTATCTGATGATTACGGAGCTGTACCTCAAGCGCAGCAACCCGCTGGGCAACTGGGCTTTCTCCATGCTGAGCCAGCTCTACGTGGCCCTGCCCTTTGCCCTGCTCAACGTGCTGGCCTTCCACAACGACCCCGTCAGCAGCAGCGTGGCCTACAACCCCATCCTGCCGCTGTCCATCTTCGTCTTCATCTGGCTGAGCGACACGGGTGCCTATTGCGTCGGTTCGCTGATAGGAAAGCACCGCCTCTTCGAGCGCATCTCACCCAAAAAGTCTTGGGAAGGCAGCATCGGAGGAGCCGTCTTCTCCATCGCCTCCTCGTTCGTCTTCGCCCACTACTACGACTTCCTGTCCGTAGGCCAATGGGCCGGACTGGCTGCGGTGGTAGTTGTCTTCGGCACCTGGGGCGACCTGACCGAATCGCTCATGAAACGCCAGCTGGGCATCAAGGACTCGGGCAACATCCTGCCCGGCCATGGAGGCATGCTCGACCGCTTCGACAGCGCACTGATGGCCATTCCCGCAGCCGTCTTCTACCTGTACGTGCTGACACTCATCTGACATTTACGAGAATCGACAGAAAGCCCTATCGATAAGTGAGGCCCCGAATGCAGGACATTGCGTCCGCCTTCGGGGCCTCCAATTTACATACCAATTTAAAAAGACATTATTTCAACTGTACTTGCGAGAGGTCGATGTTCTGCTTCAGCTTGCTCGAAGCAAGGTCGTCGCTGTCCGACGAAGCAAAGTCGAACGCCACTTCCACCTCGCCGTTGACCGACGAATTGAGCTTCAGCTTGATGCCCTTCGTGGCGTCTGTGATGTTCAGGCTGCTCAGGTTGTAGGACACGATGCCCCACGCGCCATAGCCCGTCACGTCGTCATAGTCGTTGTAGCGCAGCTCCAGGTGGACGTAGCCGTCGTCACCATACAGCTCGGCATCGTCCTGTGGACGCACCAGGCTGATGCGATGTTTCTCTTTGGCGGGCAGGTTCTGCACGAAGATGATGTTCATGTAGCCGCCACTGATAGTAATGTCGCCCTGATAGATGGTGACAGGGTCGTTGCCGAAGTCTTCGTCCGTCTCGGGCGTCAGGGTTTCCACCTGCTTGGTCAGCACGTTCTGGATACCCAAAATCTTGACCGCATGGTCGTAGCCCTCAAAGTCATCCCACAGGGGGTTGAAGTAAGTGATGACCCGCTGGCCGTCGACAGGCTTATACCAACCCAGGTCGGTATTGACGGGCCAAAGCGTGCCCCACACATCACAATCCAGATAAAAAGCTCCTCCACCCACGCGGACTGTCGCCCACAGGGGAGGCGTGAAATCGCCTATTGAATAGCTGTTGTCATCGTCGCACGACTGAAGGACGGGCGACAAGGCCAGACACATCAACAGGACCAACCAATGTACTCTTTTCATAATCCTCACAATTTAATCTTCTTGATTTCTGTACAGAAAACGGGCAGGCCGCACATCTACTGCATCGACCTGCCCGCTTTTAACATATTATTCGAAAAGCTCAGATTGGTTCACACATCACGCTTCTTCAGTAGCCCGCAGATGAGCCGTGCGGCCTTGGCAGGCGCGCCAGGCTCGCCCAGTCGGGCAGCCACGTCCGCATATCCCTCCAACATTTCCCTGCGCCAGCGTTCGTCGGTCAGGATGCGTCCCAGCTCCGTCCTGATCTGCGCGACCGTCATCGTGTCGGCCACCAGCTCGCGCACCACCTCGCGCCCCGCTATCAGATTGACGAGCGAGATGTACTTCACCTTCAGCACATGCTGCTTCAGGAAGGCTATGAGGCGACCGACGGGCGTGTGATAGCACACCACCTGCGGCACGCGGAAGAGGGCCGTCTCGAGGGTAGCCGTACCCGAAGTGACCAGTGCCGCATCGGCATGGCTCAGCAGTTCGTAAGTCTGGCCGAAGACAACCTTCACCTCCGCCCCGCCCATGTAGGCCCGATAGTAGTCGGCATCAATGCCGGGCGCACCTGCCAGCACCAGCTGATAGCCGCCGAAGGAGGAAGCCGCCCGTATCATGTCGGGCAGGTTGTCCTTGATTTCCTGCTTGCGGCTGCCTGCCAGCAAGGCGATGACGGGCTTGGCTTGCAGGCCGTTGCGTTCGAAGAAGGCCTGTCGAGTCTCCTTGTAGGCAGCGCGGAAGGCCGCCACCTCGTCCAGTGTCGGATTGCCCACGTAGTGGATGGGATAACGATGCTTCCCCTCGAAGAAGTCGACCTCGAACGGCAGGATGGAGAAGAGCTCGTCCACGTCGCGCTTGATGTTCTTGATGCGATACTCCTTCCACGCCCATATCTTGGGGGCGATGTAGTAGTAGACGGGGATGCGCGTGCGGGCATGGATGTATTTCGCGATGCTGAGGTTGAAGCCGGGGTAGTCCACCAGAATCAAGGCGTCGGGCTGCCACTCCACAATGTCGCGCTTGCAGAAGGCCATGTTGGCAAAGATGGTGCGCAGGTGGAGCAGGACGGGAACGAAGCCCATGTAGGCCAGGTCGCGATAATGCTTCACAGGCGCGTAGCCGCCCACGGCAGCCATCAGGTCGCCCCCAAAGAAGCGGAACTCCGCCTGCGGGTCTTCGCGACGCAAGGCCGCCATCAGGTGCGACGCATGGAGGTCGCCCGAGGCTTCGCCTACAATCAGGTAATATTTCATAAAATGAAGAATGAAGAACGAAGAATGAAGGATGAAGCATTGCTTCCCCTCCATTCTTACGCTAAGATATTAGAACCAAGTCTTGAGCTCGTCCATCAGTCCGTAGGCCGTGACATCGACCGTGGTGGGGGTAATGGCCACATAGCCGTTGGCCAGCGCCCAGTGGTCGGTATCCTCCTGGTCGGCATCCTCATCCACAAGCTCGCCCGTCAGCCAATAATAGTGGCTGTCTCCGCGATGGGCAAAGTTCTCCCATTCGTTGGTCCACTGGCCTTTCGTCTGGCGGCACACTCTGACGCCCTTCAGCTCCTGCGTGTCGGGGAAGTTCACATTGAGGCAGGTCAGTGCGGGCAGTCCCTTCTCGAGCACCAGGCGGGCAATGTCGCGGACGTAAGGTCCGGCAGCCGTGAAGTTGGCGTCGGGCTCGTGGCTGCACAAGGAGAAGCCGATGGAAGGCACTCCCTTGAGGCATCCTTCGATGACGACACCCATCGTGCCCGAGTAGTGTACGTTCGTGGCCGAGTTGTCACCATGGTTGATTCCACCTACCACGAGGTCGGGCTTGCGGTCGAGAACGGTCGCGAAGGCCAGCTTCACGCAGTCGGCAGGCGTGCCCGAACATTTATACTCCGTCAGACCCACATCCTTGCGGATGAGCTTATAATGGATGGGCTCGCCTGTGGTCAGCGCGCAGGCCGTACCCGAACGGGGCGCGTCGGGCGCCATCACTACAATCTCGCCCAGCGGGCGGAGGAATTTCACCAGTTCGCTGATGCCTTTCGCAACGATGCCGTCATCGTTCGAAATCAATATCAAAGGTCTTTGATTTTCCATATTTCACACAGATTTATTGTTTTATGTCTGCAAAGGTAGCAACTTTAAGGAGGAAATGAAAAAAAGGAGCCGCCAAACTTCCTTTCCGCCAAAAATTTGACAATGTGACGAACAAGCATTATTTTTGTCGGAAAACCGACGAATATGGACATTCTGTTAATCATCTTGGGCCTCCTCTGCCTGCTGGCAGGCTTGGCCGGCTGCATTCTTCCTGCCCTGCCCGGCCCTCCGCTGGCCTATGGCGGCATGTTGCTGCTCCACTTCACCGACCACGTGCAGTTCAGCACCACGCAACTGGTCGTGTGGCTCGTGCTGGTCGTCCTCGTGCAGGTACTCGACTATTTCATTCCCCTGCTGGGCGCCAAGTACAGTGGCGGCAGCCGATGGGGCGAGCGCGGCTGTCTGGCGGGGACACTCGTGGGGCTGTTCTTCATGCCGTGGGGCATCGTCCTCGGCCCCTTTCTGGGTGCCTTTATCGGCGAGCTGCTGGGCGGCCGCGAAACGAAGGACGCCCTCCGTTCGGGCTTCGGCTCCCTGTTAGGATTCCTGCTGGGCACGGTGGTGAAATGCGCCCTCTGCGGCTACCTGCTCTGGAAGTTTGTGGAGGCGGTGTGGTGAAACCCGTTCTTACATCTCCACTTTATCGGTCCGGCCCAAAACAAAAGTGCCTATATTATCATAAACAATTGATCCTTTCGGCCAGGCTATTGCCTCAGAAGTAAACTTTTTCCCTTTAAACTTCCATTCTATCTCGATAACCACCATTTCCGGAACTATTATATTCTGCAATTCCGATTTCAGTTCTGCCAAATTCTTTTCAATAGTCTGGCCTTGAGGTCCCTGCTTCAAATTCTTCAGGGGAACAATCTCATATAAATAGCCACTATAATAATGAACCACCATCGCACTATCTGCAAACAAACGCTCGAGCAATTCATTCTTATTCTCCTCATTTTCGATTTTTCCCTTATAACAATACCCCGTACATACTACCCCTAAAGAATCGGAAGAATTCTGTTGTTTCACATATTCCATCTGTTCTTTCCAAGTCATAATGCCAGTTTGGGCTTGCATAGATATCGCAAGAAGCATTCCAAGTACTATCCACAAATTTCTCATAACAAGTAGTATTGAAAAATTATGCCGCAATATACAAATAAAATCAACAGGAACATATCGCAAACTGTTTTTTACTAAAAAAAATTTGCTGCCCCATCCACCATTAAAACATGCTTCAATTCTTATAGCAAGAGGAAACATTTCCACCCGAAGACACTTGCTTTTCTCCCTTATCTTTCGTACCTTCGTAACATAAGACCGCATGTTGTATTGCACAAGATGCCATCTCATGTAGTACAAGATGCCATCTCATGCAACACAAGATGCCATCTCATGCAGCACAAGATGCCATCTTGTGCATAACAGGAAAGAGACATACGGCAGCAAAGCCATAACCTTATTAATAATAAAGAAGCCATGGGAATGATTTATCTGGTCCGAAAGAAGATTTTCCGCACGAAGGAAGGTCTCAAAGAATTGTATTATGCCGTACAACGCACGTTGCAGGTGCGCGGCGGAGTGACAACCAAACAGCTGGCCAAGCGTATGAGCCGCCGTAAGGGAGTGAGCGAAGGCGATGTACTCAACATCCTGACCGACCTGCCCCACTACATCGAGGAGGCCTTGAAGGAAGGCGAATCGGTCACTATCAAAGGACTGGGGTCGTTCAACGTGGCCATCACCAGCGAGGGCTTCGAACATCCCGACGACGTCATGCCCTCCAAAGTGAAAATGTCGCGCATCTACTTCAAGCCCGACCGCGAACTGACCTACCGCCTGCGCGAGGAAATGGATTTCTACCGATATCCGCTGAGCAAATACTTCCCCGCCGACTCACTGCGTCCCGAAACCTTGAGAAAAGAACGGGCGGCGGACACGCTCCCGCAACAATCCGAGGCGGCAGAGCAGCCGGAAGACTAAGCGCACAGCCTCCCCGCACATTTCGTCCTCATTACCAGCGCCAAGGAGTTCAAACGGGAAAATAAATCTTAATCTTCGCCAAGGGCTTTGCCAAAACTCCCCGATTTCCAATATAAATATGTATATTTGCCGACGAGGACGGAAAAAGGAGGCAGAACCGAATACGGGCGGACGGCCGGAAAAGAGACATGCCGGCGCCCGCAAGTTATTAACAAAAAAGGCGACTTATCAACCGTTTTTGCAATCTCCCCCCTTTTTTTGAAGGCACTATCAGAAATAATCACTTATTTCGCCGCTGATAAACGATAGAGAATATGGGAAAAATTATTGCAATGGCAAACCAAAAGGGAGGCGTGGGCAAGACTACCACCACCATCAACCTGGCAGCCTCGCTGGCCACCCTTGAAAAGAAAGTGCTCGTTGTGGACGCCGACCCGCAGGCCAACGCCTCATCGGGACTCGGAGTAGACATCAAGCAAGCCGAATGCACTATCTATGAGTGCATTATTGACCGTGCCGACGTGCGTGAAGCAATCCACGATACCGAGATTGACACGCTGAAGGTAATCTCTTCTCACATCAACCTCGTAGGCGCCGAAATCGAGATGCTCAACCTGAAGAACCGCGAACGGATCCTCAAGGAAGTGCTCGCACCGCTGAAAGACGAGTTTGACTATATTTTGATAGACTGTTCGCCGTCGCTGGGGCTCATCACCGTCAACGCGCTCACCGCCGCCGACTCGGTCATCATCCCCGTACAGGCCGAATACTTCGCGCTCGAAGGCATCAGCAAGCTGCTGAACACCATCAAGATCATCAAGTCGAAGCTCAACCCGGCCCTGGAAATCGAAGGCTTCCTGCTGACGATGTACGACTCGCGCCTGAGACAGGCCAACCAAATCTACGACGAAGTGAAACGCCACTTCCAGGAACTGGTATTCAAGACCGTCATCCAGCGCAACGTGAAACTGAGCGAAGCACCCAGCTACGGCCTGCCCACCATCCTCTACGACGCAGACTCTACCGGCGCCAAGAACCACATGGCACTGGCCAGGGAGCTGATAGAAAGAGAAAAATAAAGAAAAAGGAAACTGACAGATATGGCACAAAAAAGAAATGCATTAGGACGCGGCCTGGACGCACTGCTCTCCATGGACGACGTGCAGACCGAAGGTTCCTCTTCCATCAACGAAGTGGAGCTCTCGAAAATCAGCGTCAACCCCAACCAGCCGCGACGCGAGTTCGACCCCACCGCCCTGCAGGAACTGGCCGACTCCATCGCCGAGATAGGCATCATACAGCCCATCACGCTGCGCAAGCTCTCGGACGACGAGTACCAGATCATTGCCGGCGAGCGTCGCTTCCGTGCCTCGCAGATGGCAGGCCTCACCAGCATACCCGCCTACATCCGTACTGCCGACGACGAGAACGTCATGGAAATGGCCCTCATCGAGAACATCCAGCGCGAAGACCTCAACTCGGTGGAAATAGCCCTGGCCTACCAGCACCTGCTGGAGCAGTATGGCCTGACGCAGGAACGCCTGAGCGAACGCGTGGGCAAGAAACGCACCACCATCGCCAACTACCTGCGCCTGCTGAAGCTGCCTGCCCCCGTGCAGATGGGCCTGCAGAACAAGCAGATAGACATGGGGCACGCCCGTGCACTGGTGACGCTGGACAACCCCAAGCTGCAAGTAAAGATATACGAAGAAATATTGGAACACGGCTACTCCGTCCGCAAGGTGGAAGAAATCGTCAAGTCACTGAGCGAAGGCGAAGCCGTCAAAAGCGGAGGACGCAAGATAACCCCCAAACGGGCCAAGCTGCCCGAAGAGTTCAACATGCTGAAACAGCAACTTTCCAACTTCTTCAGCGCCAAGGTGCAGCTGACCTGCTCTGAGAAAGGAAAAGGAAAAATCAGCATCCCCTTCAGCAACGAAGAAGAACTGGAACGTATCATCGGCATCCTCGACACGCTGAAAAACAAATGACAAAAAGAAGACTCACATATCGGATACTGGCGGCCCTGCTGCTCTGCTTCGTGCAGGTGGCAGGGATTGTCGTGTATGGGCAGGACCGCCCGCGTGCCGCCAGCCGCCGCTCGCACACGCTGAAGGCCGACACACTGAAAAGGATAGTCACCACGGCCCCCGACAGCCTGAGCGCCAACGGGCAGGCGACCGCCGACAGCATTGCCGACGCCAACAAGCGCCAGCTGCTCGAACTGACGGCCAGCCCCGACCTGAAAGAGGAAAAGGTGAACACCGACAGCCTGAGCCGCAAACTGAAGCGCAAGCAATGGCTGCCCAATCCCACGAAGGCTACCTGGCTGGCGCTGGTCATCCCCGGCGGCGGACAAATATACAACCGCAAGTACTGGAAGCTGCCCATCGTCTACGGAGGCTTTGCCGGCTGTGCCTACGCCCTGACGTGGAACAGCAAGATGTACAAGGACTACCAGTCGGCCTACGTCGATGCCGTCAACGAAAACTGGGACTCGACCAGCATCACCGACCTGCTTCCACCCGGCTACATGGACCGCGTATCACATTCTCAGCTCACCGAGACCCTGCGCAAACGCAAGGATACCTACCGCCGCTGGCGCGACCTGAGCATCTTCGCCTTCATCGGCGTCTACCTGCTGTCCGTGGTCGACGCCTACGTCGATGCCGAGCTGTCCAACTTCGACATCGGCCCCGACCTGAGCATGAAGGTCGAACCCACGATCTTCAACAACCAGGTGGGAGGCAGCTACACCCCCACCACGCTGAAGGACAAGTCCGTGGGTGTGCAGTGCAGCTTCCGTTTCTGACAAAATGAATACTCACTACCAAACTGATATAGAGAAAAAGATATGAAGAAACTGATCATACGTTCCGCCCTGTTGCTCGCCACCTTCCTGGCCGCTCCGCTCTGCGCCCAGGAGAGTGTCAACGTAGTCATCAACGACAACGGAACCCAACGCGAAGAGACCATCGACCTGCCCCGAAGCATGACCTACCCGCTGGACAGCCTGCTGAACGACTGGAAGGCCAAGACCTATATCGACCTGGGCAAGGACTGCAGCACCTCGCACGAGAATCCGCTGTTCAGCGACTCGGTGTACATCGACCGCCTGTCGCGCATGCCGGTCATCATGGAGATGCCCTACAACGAAATCGTGCGCAAGTTCATCGACATGTATGCCACCCGCCTGCGCAACCAGGTTTCCTTCATGCTCAGTGCCTGCAACTTCTACATGCCCATCTTCGAGAAAGCCCTCGACGCCTACGGCCTGCCCCTCGAATTGAAGTACCTGCCCATCATCGAGTCGGCCCTCAACCCCTCGGCCGTATCGCGTGCAGGAGCCGCCGGCCTCTGGCAGTTCATGCTCCAGACGGGTAAGATCTACGGACTGGAAAGCAACAGCCTGGTGGACGAACGCCGTGACCCCATCAAGGCCACTTGGGCCGCCGCCCGCTATCTGAAGGACCTCTACGGCATCTACAACGACTGGAACCTGGTCATCGCCGCCTACAACTGCGGGCCGGGCACCATCAACAAGGCCATCCGCCGGGCGGGAGGAAAGACCGACTACTGGGACATCTACAACTACCTGCCCCGCGAGACACGCGGCTACGTGCCTGCCTTCATTGCGGCCAACTACATCATGTCCTACTACTGCAAGCACAACATCTGCCCGATGGAAACCAACATCCCCGCAGCGACCGACACCGTTCAAGTGAGCCGCAACCTCCACTTCGAGCAGGTGGCGGATATCTGCCACGTGCCGATGGACGAGCTCAAGAGCCTCAACCCGCAGTACAAGCGCAACATCATCCCCGGCAACAGCAAGCCGCAGACCCTGCGCCTGCCTATGAATGCCATCAGCACCTTCATCGACAACCAGGACACCATCTACAATCACCGCCAGGCCGAACTGTTCAAGAACCGCCGCACGGTGGCCGTCGGCAACGGACGTACTACCACCTCCAAAGCCGTGGCCGGCACTGGCAAGCCCACCTATTACAAGATAAAAAAAGGCGACACGCTGGGAGGCATCGCCCTGCGCTATGGTGTGAGCGTCAGCAAGCTGCGCAGCTGGAACGGACTGAGAGGCAACAACATTCGTGCAGGAAAAACGCTGAAGATATACAAGTGACGCAACACAACAAGCCTTTCCCACGAAATAATTCAGGCATCACTGCTGTTTTAAGCGACAAAATGCTTGTCTGATGTCAAAATTTGCTTATTTTTGCAGAAAGTGAAGAAAATTGGATACGGATATGGAAGAGAACCTTGATCTGAAAGAGAAAGAGAAAGCGGAAGAAGCGATGATACAAGCAGCTTTCCAGGACCTGCTGAACTGCTACCTGGCCACCAAGCACCGCAAGCGTGTGGAAATCATCACCAAGGCATTCAACTTTGCCAACCAGGCGCACAAAGGCATCAAGCGGCGTTCGGGTGAACCTTACATACTGCACCCCATCGCCGTAGCCAAGATTGTGTGTACTGAAATCGGACTGGGTTCCACCTCCATCTGCGCCGCCCTGCTGCACGACGTGGTGGAAGACACCGACTACACCGTCGAGGACATCGAGAACATCTTCGGCCCCAAGATAGCCCAGATTGTGGACGGACTGACCAAGATATCGGGCGGTATCTTCGGCGACAAGGCTTCCGCACAGGCCGAAAACTTCAAGAAGCTGCTGCTCACCATGAGCGACGACATCCGCGTCATCCTTATCAAGATTGCCGACCGCCTCCACAACATGCGCACCCTTGGCTCCATGCTCCCCAGCAAGCAGTACAAGATAGCCGGCGAAACGATGTACATTTACGCCCCGCTGGCCAACCGCCTGGGCCTGTACAAGATCAAGACCGAACTCGAGAACCTCAGCTTCAAGTACGAACATCCCGAGGAATATGCCACGATCGCCCAGAAGCTGGAAGCTACCGCCACCGAGCGCGACAAGGTATTCAAGGAATTCACCGCCCCCATCCGCGAGCAGCTGGACAAGATGGGCATGAAATATTACATCCTGGCCCGCGTCAAGTCCATCTATTCCATCTGGAACAAGATGCAGACCAAGCACGTGCCTTTCGAGGAAATCTACGACATCCTGGCCGTCCGCATCATCTTCACCCCCAAGAATCTGGACGAAGAGCTGAACGACTGCTTCGACATCTACGTGGCCATCTCCAAGATATACAAGCCCCACCCCGACCGCCTGCGCGACTGGGTGAGCCACCCCAAAGCCAACGGCTACCAGGCCCTGCATGTCACCCTGATGGGCAACAACGGCCAGTGGATTGAGGTACAGATCCGCAGCGAACGCATGAACGACGTGGCCGAACAGGGCTTCGCCGCCCACTGGAAGTACAAGGAAGGCGGCGGCAGCGAGGACGAAGGCGAACTGGAGAAATGGCTGAAGACCATCAAGGAAATCCTGGACGACCCGCAACCCGACGCCATCGACTTCCTCGACACCATCAAGCTCAACCTCTTCGCGTCGGAAATCTTCGTGTTCACCCCCAAAGGCGACCTGAAAACCATGCCGCAGAACTGCACGGCCCTGGACTTCGCCTTCTCCCTCCACACCGACATCGGCAGCCACTGCATCGGCGCCCAGGTGAACCACAAGCTGGTGCCCCTGAGCCATAAGCTGCAGAGCGGCGACCAGGTGGAAATCCTGACCTCCAAATCGCAGCACGTGCAACCCGAATGGATGAACTACGCCACCACGGCCCGCGCACGGGCCAAGATAGCCTCCATCCTCCGCAAGGAAGCCAAGGTCAACCAGAAGGAAGGCGAAACGATACTGGCCGACTTCCTCAAGGCCGAAGGCATCCGCATGGACGACTCGGCACTCGACAAGCTGACACGCCTGCACAACTTCCATACCCACGACGAGCTCCTGGTAGCCATCGGCAGCAAGAAGCTCACCCTGGGCGACACCGACCGCAACGCCTTCAAGGAAAAGCCTGAAAAGAGCTGGAAGAAGCTGCTGTCTTTCTCCTTCGGCACCAACAACAAAGAGGAAAAGGAAAGTGAAGAGGAAAAGGCACCGCAGGTAAAGGCGACGCCGGACAAGATTGATACCAAGAAAATCCTGAAACTCACCGAGGAGGCCATCTCCAAGGAATACATCATGGCCGACTGCTGCCACCCCATTCCGGGCGACGACGTACTGGGCTACATCAACGAGAACAACCAGGTCATTATCCACAAGCGCCAGTGCCCCGTGGCCGCCCGTCTGAAAAGCAGCTACGGCAACCGCATCATCGCCACCCAGTGGGACACGCACAAGGACCTGTCCTTTCTGGTCACCATCTACGTCAAGGGCATCGACTGCATGGGACTGCTGAACGAAGTGACACAAGTCATCTCCCGCCAGCTGAACGTCAACATCCGCAAGCTCACCATGGAAACCAACGACGGCATCTTCGAAGGGAGAATCCAGCTGTATGTACACGACGTGGACGACGTGCGCACCATCTGCAACAACCTGAAGCAGATACAGAACATCAAGCAGGTGTCACGCATTGAGGACTAATGGTCTGACGACTGCAGGTTTCCAATGTTTTCCTTCAATGCCTCCACATCGTTGTAGGTGAAGGCATCGAGGGCATCGCGCATGGATACCAGTTCTTCCCGGATGTTCTTCAGGCGGTCTACCAGTTCATAGTTGCGCAAGGTAGCCTCGCGGTTGTCCTTCAGGCGCTGGCGGGCGCCGGGCAACGTCATGCCCCGTTCCTTCACCAGGTGATAGATCAGTTTCGCCGTCTCCACATCCTCCTTGCGGTACTGCCGCACTCCCCTGCCGGCTTTCTTGGGGCAAAGCTGCGGGAACTCCTTCTCCCAATAGCGGAGCAGCGACTCGTTGACGCCGAGCATGTCGGCCACCTCGCTGATGGAGTAATACAATTTCAGATTCTTGTCCTGATTCGGTACCATAGTCATGATTTAACGGTCTGTTATTCTCTTACACATTCTCGACAGCCGTCAATCCAGCACCTTTCCCTGGTTGGCGGCAATCTGTATCATGCGGTCGTAATCCTCGGCGCTCAGGTCCATGAAGTAGTAGTTCACGGGGTTGACCACCTGCCCCTTGACGTGCACCTCGTAGTGCAGGTGCGGGCCGGTACTCTTTCCCGTACTGCCCACGCCGCCTATCACCTCGCCGCGCACCACCTTCTTGCCCAGCTTCGTACGGAAGTCCTGCAAGTGTGCATACCACGTCTGATAGCCAAAGCCGTGGTCGATGATGATGGTATTGCCATAGCCCGTCTGCCACCCCATCTTCACCACCGTGCCGTCGCCCGTGGCATAGACATCGGTACCCGGATGGGCGGAGAAGTCCATGCCCGAGTGGAATTTGGTCGTACCGTAGACAGGGTCGATGCGCGTACCGTAGCCCGAAGCCGTCTGCTTCAGGTCCTTGTTGGAGATGGGCTGGATGGCCGGTATGCAGCGCAGCATCTCGTCGTGCTGCTTACACATGCGCACCACGTCGTCGAACGAGCGCGACTGGATGTACAGTTGCTTGGTCAGCATGTCCATCTTCTGCGTCGTGTTCAACACCAGTTCCGAGTTGGCCATTTTCATCAGATGCTCATAGCGGTTGGTACCGCCGAAGCCGCCCTGGCGGATGGCGGCCGGCACGGGGTCGGCCATGAAGATGACCCGATAGAGGTTGTCGTCGCGCTGCTGGATGTCCTGCAGCACGCCCATCGCTTCGTCCATCCGATGCTGAAGTACGTTATACTGGGCCTGCAGCTGGCTGTTCTCCTTCCTCAATTCCTTCTCCGAAGGCGAACCGAATATCAGCAGCAATACGATGAAACTGCCGGCACCCAATCCCATCCCGATGAACAGACGGCGTGCATAGCTCATCATCCGTTGGCGGAAAGTAGGGTAAATGCGGTCGTAAGTCTGGGTCTGCGGATTATATATATAGTATACTTTACGCATCTTTTTGGAAATATTTCGGTTGTCTATGCGGCAAAAGTAATAAAAACGAGCTATCTTTGCACAGTTTTTTGAGTTTTTAAGTTATTGAGTTTTCGAAGGTTCCGCTGCCGGACCCATCCGGACGACCCAGACTTTCCCGCTCAGAAAAAGACTTACTATGCTGAAATCTAAAAACTTACATAGAATATGTTGACTGCAAACGAAATCAGAGACTCGTTCAAGAGTTTCTTCGAGAGCAAGGGTCACCACATCGTGCCCTCCGCTCCCATGGTAATCAAGGACGACCCCACATTGATGTTTACCAATGCGGGAATGAACCAGTTCAAGGACATCATTCTGGGCAACCACCCGGCGAAATACAAACGGGTGGCCGACTCGCAGAAGTGCCTGCGCGTCAGCGGCAAGCACAACGACCTGGAGGAGGTAGGACACGACACCTACCACCACACCATGTTCGAGATGCTGGGCAACTGGTCGTTCGGCGACTACTTCAAGAAGGAAGCCATTTCCTGGGCCTGGGAATACCTGGTGGACGTGCTGAAAATCAATCCGGAGAACCTGTATGCCACCGTCTTCGAAGGAAGTCCCGAAGAAGGCCTCGAACGCGACAACGAAGCCGCCTCCTACTGGGAACAGTTCCTGCCGAAAGACCACATCCTGAACGGCAACAAGCATGACAATTTCTGGGAAATGGGCGATACGGGTCCCTGCGGTCCCTGCTCGGAGATCCACATCGACTCGCGCTCGGAAGAAGAGAAAGCCCAGGTGCCCGGACGCGAACTGGTGAACAAGGACCACCCGCAAGTCATCGAAATCTGGAACCTCGTGTTCATGCAATACAACCGCAAGGCCGACGGCAGCCTCGAACCGCTTCCGGCCAGAGTCATCGACACCGGCATGGGCTTCGAACGACTGGTGCGTACCCTGCAGGGGAAAACGTCCAACTATGACACCGACATCTTCCAGCCCATCCTGAAGGTGATAGGCGACATGTCCGGAAAGACTTACGGAACCGATGAGAAAGCGGACGTTGCCATGCGTGTCGTGGCCGACCACATCCGCACCATCGCCTTCTCCATCACCGACGGACAGCTGCCCAGCAACGCCAAGGCCGGCTACGTCATCCGCCGCATCCTGCGCCGCGCCGTCCGCTACGGCTATACGTTCCTCGGACAGAAGCAGGCCTTCATGTACAAGCTCATCCCCGTGCTGATAGAGAACATGGGAGAAGCCTATCCCGAACTGAAGGCCCAGAAGGAACTGATTGTCAAAGTCATCAAGGAGGAAGAAGAAGCCTTCCTGCGCACGCTCGAAACGGGTATCCGTCTGCTCGAAAAGACCATGGCCGACACCAAGGCTGCCGGCAAGACCGAAATCAGCGGAAAGGATGCCTTCACGCTGTACGACACTTTCGGCTTCCCGCTCGACCTGACCGAACTGATCCTGCGCGAGAACGGCATGACGGCTGATCTCAAGGAGTTCGACGCCGAGATGCAGCAGCAGAAGCAGCGCGCCCGCAACGCCGCTTCCGTAGAAACAGGCGACTGGATTACACTGAAGGAAGGTACCACCGAATTTGTAGGTTACGACTATACGGAATACGAAACCAGTATCCTGCGCTACCGCCAGATAAAGCAGAAGAGCCAGACGCTCTACCAGATTGTGCTGGACAAGACGCCGTTCTACGCCGAAAGCGGCGGTCAGGTAGGCGACACGGGCGTCCTGGTCAGTGAGTTCGAGACCATCGACATCATCGACACCAAGAAGGAGAACAACCTGCCCATCCATATCGCCAAGAAGCTGCCCGAACACCTCGACGCACCGATGATGGCCTGCGTAGACACCGACAAGCGCGCCGCCTGCGCCGCCAACCACTCGTGTACGCACCTGCTGGACGAGGCCCTGCGCACCGTGCTGGGCGACCACGTGGAGCAGAAGGGTTCGCTGGTTACGCCGGACTCGCTGCGCTTCGACTTCTCGCACTTCCAGAAGGTGACCGACGAACAGCTGCGCCAGGTAGAACGCCTGGTCAACGCCAAGATCCGCGCCAACATACCTCTGAAGGAATACCGTAACATCCCCATCGAGAAAGCCAAGGAACTGGGTGCCATCGCCCTCTTCGGCGAAAAGTACGGCGACCACGTCCGCGTCATCCAGTTCGGCTCGTCCATCGAGTTCTGCGGCGGTACGCACGTAGCCGCTACCGGCAACATCGGCATGGTGAAGATTCTGTCTGAAAGCTCCGTGGCAGCCGGCGTACGCCGTATCGAGGCCGTGACCGGTGCCAAGGTGGAAGAGATGCTGGACAGCCTGCAGGACTCCATCCGCGACCTGAAAGCGCTCTTCAACAACGCCCCCGACCTGGCCGGAACCATCCGCAAGTACATCGAGGAGAATGCCGGACTGAAGAAGCAGGTAGAAGAGTTCATGAAGGAAAAGGAAGCCCAGCTGAAAGAGAAACTGCTGAAGAGCGTCAAGGAGGTGAACGGCGTGAAACTCATCAAGTTCTGCGCTCCCCTGCCCGCCGACACGGTGAAGAACATCGCCTTCCAGCTGCGCGGCCAGATTACGGAGAACCTGTTCTTCGTGGCCGGCACCGAGTTCGAAGGCAAGCCGATGCTCACCGTCATGCTGAGCGACAACCTGGTGGCCGGCGGCCTGAAGGCCGGTGCGCTGGTGAAGGAAGCTGCCAAGCTGATTCAAGGCGGTGGCGGCGGCCAGCCCCACTTCGCTACGGCCGGCGGCAAGAACCCCGACGGACTGACGGCTGCTGTCGACAAGATTGTCGAACTGGCCGGACTCTGATCCGCGACATAGCAACCCAGCCATAAAAAAGGGGCTGTTCCGACACAGAAGTATCTTCAACGGAACAGCCCCTTTTCTTTTTCCCCACGCGGTGCGACATCGATTTCCGCCCGTCTCCCCGTCCGCTTTTGAAAATAAATAGGTATCTTTGTCTCACCAACGAAATAAAACAGAAAAGTTATGATAAAGATAGGAGACAAAGTTCGCTTTCTGAACGAAGTGGGTGGCGGAAAGGTCACCGGATTCCAGGGAAAAGACATCGTGCTGGTGGAAGATGCCGACGGGTTCGACATCCCGATGCACATCAGTGAAGTGGTGGTGATAGAGACGGACGACTACAACGTACCGACTCCCGCCTCGAAGGCCGCCAAGGCCGAACAGAAGAAGGCGGAGGAACAACCCGCCCGCCCGGCCGTACCGCAACCGGCCGAACAGCCGCTGCACCGCGTGGAGAAGCCGCAGGTATCGGTCTACCGCCAGCCGGAGATGAAGGGCGGCGACGTGCTCAACGTCCACCTGGCCTTCGTGCCCACCGACATCAAGGCGGTGAGCACCACGTCCTTCGAAAGCTACCTGGTGAACGACAGCAACTATTACCTCTACTACACCTACCTGGGCGCCGAGGGCAAGGCATGGACCGTCCGCTCGCACGGCCTGATAGAGCCCAACACGAAGCTGCTGTTCGAAGAGTTCGAGAAGGCTTCGCTCAACGACCTGGAGCGCGTGGCCGTGCAGCTGGTGGCCTTCAAGGACCGCCGTTCCTTCCAGTTGAAGCCGGCCGTCAGCGTGGAGCTGCGCATCGACGTGGTGAAGTTCTACAAGCTGCACACCTTCCAGCCGACCGACTTCTTCGAGACTCCGGCCCTGCTCTACGACGTGGTCAAGAACGACCAGCCAGCCAAGCAGGTATATGTGTCGGCCGAAGAGCTCCAGGAAGCCCTGATGCAGAAGCGCAAGGCCGACGACACGCCCCACAAGCCGCAGACCATCGCCAAGCGCGGCGGCAAGAACGACATCATCGAGGTGGACCTGCACATCGGCGAACTGCTGGACGACACCCGCGGCATGAGCAACGGCGAGATGCTGAACTACCAGCTGGACAAGTTCCGCGAGGTGATGGAGCAGTACAAGAACAAGCGCGAGCAGCGCATCGTCTTCATCCACGGCAAGGGCGACGGCGTGCTGCGCCGCGCGCTGCTGGACGAGCTGAAGCGCAAGTACCCGGCCTGCAAGGCGCAGGACGCCTCCTTCCAGGAATACGGGTTCGGCGCCACGATGGTCACCATCAGGCAGTAAACAGCAGGTGGGTGTCCGTGCTCCGGCTTTCGTCGAGCGCGAAGCCCTCCCATTGGAAACCACGCAACTCTTCGGGGCGGGTGAGGCGGTTCTTCAGGAAAAAGCGCGTCATCTCGCCCCGACACATTTTGGCATAGACGACCACCGTCGCCAGCCGGTCGCCCTTCCACACCTGGAACTCGGGCGTCACGACCTGCACCTCGCGCTCCACGCGCCGCCAGTCGAAGAGGTTCTTCATCTCGCCGCTGGCCAGGTTGAGCAGCACGCCACCCTGCTGCCTGACGGCTTCGATGAACACGTCCGTCAGCAGCGGTTTCCAGTAGTCGAACATCGACAGCCCGCCCCGTTCGGGCAGGCAGACGTCGCCCTCCAGCCGGTAGGGCCGGATGCCGTCCAGCGGGCGCAGCAGGCCGTAGAGGAAGGAAGTGATGAGCAGGTGGTCCTGCGCGAAGGCGAAGTCGCCGGCCGTGAAGTCACGCGGCGCGATGCGTTTGAACACCGCCCCCGTATAGGCTCCGATGGCGGGCATCGGGCGATCCTCTTCCGAGCAGAAGTCGTGGTAGCGGAGGCGGTTTTCGGCGGCTATCTTCGCGTTGACCCGCAGCAGGGTCTCCAGCTCGGCGGCGGAGTATTGCGACAGGCTGAGGGCGTTCTGCAACGCCTCGGCTTCAAAGCGGGGTGTAGTCAGCTGCGGCACGCGCAGGGTGCAGCGGGCAGCCATGGTCTTGGCACAGGAGATGAAGGCAAGCATAAGTCAATATAAAAAATCCTCAATTGAGGATGTGTCAAAATGAAGTGAGGCAATTTTAACTCCCCTCCTTCTGGAAGGAGGGGTGCCCAAAGGGCGGGGTAGTAGGTTTTCGCGAAGGGTTATCAATCAACGCGTTATGTATTCACCTACCACCTCCCCCTATCGGGTACTCCTCCTTCCAGAAGGAGGAGAGTCTCAGATACCTCTATTTTGACACACCCTCATTCAATAACATTGTAACCTTGCAAATTTGCGAACAGAACAATAAGACTGAGGTTGATTCAGCATTTTCATATTCTTTCTCTAAAACATTATTTTGAATACAAGCTTTTAACTCAAAACATATTTCATTCCAAATTTCATTCATTTTGCCTCTTTTTAAAAACAAAGGTAATAAAAATCAAGTACTCCCGCTTCATTTTGCGAAAGTAAATTATCGCACCAACCAATTTTCTGCTAAAATACAGGTATTTAATAAAATAGCCAAAAGCACTTCGTGTTTTTGTGGCATTTCACTTCGCGTTTTTGCGGTATTTCACTTCGCGTTTTTGCGGTAATCTGTCTCAAAGTGTGTTCACCCTGTTTCCTTACCCCGTCTGACGAAGTGCTGCGTGAGGACCTGACGCAGTGCTTCATGAGGGTGTCACACAGTGCTTCCTGAGGGGCTGACAAAGCACGGCGTCAGAGAGTGAGGAAGCACGGTGTCAAGGAACGAAAAGACCCTTTTTTAAATACCGCCACAGATGCCACAGAGGATTACATTAAAATTATTGAACCCATTAAATAAATAGGCTGCCTTTAAAGGCAGACCATTTATTTAATTTCACGCGTCACTACTGTCCAATAAAAGTTGGCTAATCGGTCTTTGAAATTATTGAATTACAGTCTTTTAAGTGTCATTTCTGAATGAAACGGATTTGAATTTGTAGCTTAGCGGTCAAATTGAAGACCGCTTATGAACCAAGATAAATACGTATTCGCTCAACTTACCGCTTTTCTGAACAGAACACAGTTCAATAACTTTGTTCGCAAGTATGATGGTAATCGCTACGTGAAGCAATTCACCTGCTGGAATCAGTTACTTGCTATGATGTTCGGACAACTGAGCAATCGTGAAAGTCTTCGCGACCTAATTGTTGCTTTTGAAGCGCATCGGGCCAAGCAATATCATCTTGGTCTGGGACGCAATCCAATAGCCAAAGCCACTCTCGCGTATGCTAATCAGAATCGTGACTACAGAATCTTTGAAGACTTCGCGTTCTATATAATGAAGGAAGCTTGCGAAAGGCGAGCAACCAATATATTGGAAATTCCAGGAAATAAGTATGCTTTTGATTCAACTACCATTCCGTTGTGTTTATCCACATTCCCATGGGCGAAGTTCCGAAGAAAGAAAGGAGGCGTCAAAGCTCATGTCTTATATGACATTGAAGCACAAGTTCCAGCCTTCTATACAGTAACCGCAGCATCGAAACATGACTCTACGGCGATGTGCTCAATTCATTATGAACCAAATGCTTATTATATATTCGACAGGGCTTATGACTCTTTTAAGGAACTATATCGGATTCACCTGACAGGTTCCTTTTTCGTTGTCAGAGCTAAGACGAACTT
>ERZ827150.237-NODE-237-length-87786-cov-9.910362_pt1 | contig 87786 bp, 67 predicted proteins | sample MGYA00519779_ERZ827150 | MGnify/ENA primary metagenome ERZ827150 (study PRJEB31778, sample SAMEA3449267) | human gut metagenome | biome: human gut; feature: human-associated habitat; material: faeces | place: United Kingdom | collected 2010/2012 ...
GCCCCCGTCAATTCCTTTGAGTTTCACCGTTGCCGGCGTACTCCCCAGGTGGAATGCTTAACGCTTTCGCTTGGCCACGGACAATATATCGCCCATAGCGAGCATTCATCGTTTACCGTGCGGACTACCAGGGTATCTAATCCTGTTTGATACCCGCACTTTCGAGCCTCAGCGTCAGTTATGCCCCGGCACAATGCCTTCGCGATCGGAGTTCTTCGTGATATCTAAGCATTTCACCGCTACACCACGAATTCCATGTGCCCTGTGCAGACTCAAGGCTTACAGTTTCAACGGCTTGACATGGTTGAGCCACGACATTTGACCGCTGACTTAAAAGCCCGCCTACGCTCCCTTTAAACCCAATAAATCCGGATAACGCTCGCATCTTCCGTATTACCGCGGCTGCTGGCACGGAATTAGCCGATGCTTATTCATAAGGTACATACAAAACACCACACGTGGCGAACTTTATTCCCTTATAAAAGAAGTTTACAACCCGTAGGGCCGTCGTCCTTCACGCTACTTGGCTGGTTCAGGCTCCCGCCCATTGACCAATATTCCTCACTGCTGCCTCCCGTAGGAGTTTGGACCGTGTCTCAGTTCCAATGTGGGGGACCTTCCTCTCAGAACCCCTACCCATCGTCGCCTTGGTGGGCCGTTACCCCGCCAACAAGCTAATGGGACGCATCCCCATCCTTTACCAATTAATCTTTATTTGTCGCTCCCATGCGGAAAGACAAACACATCCGGTATTAAACTCCCTTTCAGGAGACTATCCCGGAGTAAAGGGCAGGTTGGATACGCGTTACTCACCCGTGCGCCGGTCGCCATCAAACCCAGCAAAGCTGGGTCCATGCTGCCCCTCGACTTGCATGTGTTAAGCCTGTAGCTAGCGTTCATCCTGAGCCAGGATCAAACTCTTCATTGTAGAATATCTTTAACCTTCACCCATAAGGGAAAGGCATCTGTTCTGTTTCCGGACTCCCTGAACTTACCCGTTTTTCTCGTTTCTTTTCACACCCCCGTATATGGCCAGCATACACGGGAATCATGACGGTTCGTTTCTTTTTTACCCTTGGATAACCTCTAAGAAGAACAACGTCCTCCCCAAAAAACATCCAAGCTCTTGTACTACTTTCTCTCTTTATGTAAGACTTTCAATGAACTCTTTCTATTGTTACACTCCCGCTCCGCACAAACCCAAAAGGCCTTGCTTCCCGAAAGCGAGTGCAAAGGTAGACACTTTTACCGTAAACACCAAATATTATGGCCACTTTTTTTCAAGCGGAAACTCCTGCAAATTTAGGAAAACTTCCCTAAACAAACAAGGAATATGCTGTAAAACATATATTTAACACTCGAAATCACCCGCGATTTAAGGGGGAACTTTTTTCTAAATGGAAAACGAAGGAGAGGAAAAGAGCGGAGAAAAGGGGAAGGATAACACCGAAATGAAGAAGGAAGAGGAGGAAAAGGTGACGGAAAAAAAAGGGGAGATAGCACCGGGAAGGTGGGGCAACGAGGCTGAAAACACGCATAAGGGGAACGGAAAGCCCAAGGACGGAGAAAGAAGGGCAGAAAGGACGACAAAGAGGAAGAAGTACCGGGACGAAAGGCACGCAAGGAAAATATAGGGCATGTGTCAGGAGCCGTACACAAAGGAAAGATAAAAGGGAAGGGCAAAGGCCGTAAAAAAGGAGGAGGCACGGGGGGCAAGGAAAGGTGGATACTACTGGACAGAAGACGCACACAAGGAAAGCATGGAAGACGCACAAGAAGCCACACATGAAAACACCTCATATATATAAGGTGGAAACCGGGAAGACAGGGAAAGGACGGAGCACCCACCGGTTGACTGAAAACAAGAGAAATAACTATCCGGAAGGGAAGACCGGGAAAGGAAGGCCGAAAACGGAAGGGAAACGACGGACGACGGACAAAAAGACCGCCCGGAACTGAAAACGGAAAACGATCAGGCATCCACCGAAACAAAGCGGTACTTAACCGCCACCGTGCACATAGGCCCGGACACAGCCGCCCCCGCAAGCCCCCACCCTGCAACATCACGGCTGCCCGGCAGACAAAGGAGGATTTTCATGGGCTGCTTATGGGAACAATGACACAGGACGGACCGGACAAGCCCGTCACGGCAAAAGCGAATACCCATACCTACAGGACAAATCACCGTAAGACGGAACAGGAAGGACCGTCGTCCCATCCGGTTACAGTCGCCTTGAAAACCGTACCCCCAGGCCCGACAGAAAGACAGGAAAAGAAAGAAAAAACAATCAGAAAGACAACAAAAACACCCAAAAACGGGGCACAGAAAACCTCATCCGAGGCAAATCCGTAGCCCCAGACCTGAATATTTATGCAAAACACACACCCAATCCTGCATATATACCGTATATCATACACTCAGTCTCAGCCAAACGGTAAATCAATCGGAAGCGAACGGTTTTACGGTCGGCGCACAATGAAAGCAAGTCCTACGCCAACCATACCATAAATCGTTGGAAAAGGAAATAAAAATAAGCCGTAAACCGTCTTTTTACCTCTAATTGAAACGGAAACATCTCCAAAAACAGAAAGCAGAATGACAACGAAACAGGCTTGCCGCTTTCCCGACCGTAAAACCGTACGCACAATCCCCCGGCACGGCCGACAAAAGAACGGGACAGGACCTTCTTTCGTTACAAAACGATAAAAAACCGCCGCACGAGAATCCGTTATTTTCACCCCCTCCCTTTCCCGCACGGAAATAATGGATTCTCGGACAACCGGATTTAACATTTTGACACTTTGCCCATGTCGTGCCACTGCATAAAAAGTGGTATATTTGTACCGTCATGCCACCGGACTGTACTGGGACCGCTGTCGGCATACACAAGAAACAAACCATCAAACCGCATCATCATGAAACAATCCATCGTAACGGGCATGGGAGAAGCCTTGTGGGACATGCTGCCCGAAGGCAAGAAGATAGGAGGCGCACCGGCCAATTTCGCCTACCACATCTCGCAATTCGGAATAGACAGCCGGGTCGTGAGTGCCGTGGGAAAGGACACGGCGGGGAGCGAGCTATTGGAGAACTTACGGGACAAATCGCTGAAAGGACTTATCGAGAAAACGGACTTCCCCACAGGAAGCGTAGAGGTGGAAGTGGACGAAAAGGGCATCCCCTGCTACAACATCCGGGAAGACGTGGCTTGGGACCATATTCCCTTCACGCCGCAAACGGCAGAACTGGCCCGCCAGACGCAAGCCGTATGTTTCGGTTCGCTGGCCCAACGGCATCCCGCCTCACGCTCCACCATCCACCGGTTTCTTGACACCATGCCGGACGGGGACGAGCAATACAAGATATTCGACATCAACCTCCGGCAAGGTTTCTACACACAGGAGATTATCTCCACCAGTCTGCAAAAGTGCAACGTTCTTAAAATCAACGATGAAGAACTCGACATCGTGACACGGCTGTTCGCCTTGCCCGGCACGGGCCAGGAAGAAAGATGCAGGACGCTGCTGAAGCGATACGCGCTGAAGGCTTTGATTCTCACCTGCGGCGCACGAGGCAGTTTCGTATTCACCCCGGAAGAAACATCCTATCGAGACACCCCGAAAGTGGAAGTGGCCGACACCGTAGGCGCAGGCGACTCCTTCACAGCCGCCTTCACGGCCGCCATCCTTTCCGGCGGAACCGTCCGCGAAGCACACCGCCTCGCAGTAGACGTTTCGGCTTACGTATGTACGCAAAAAGGAGCCATGCCCCTGCTCCCCGGGATATTCACGAAACGGACATAAGACGACGGGGCAAAAATAAAAGTGTGCCGAAAAGAAATACATCTCTTGCGGCACACTCTCTTCTACATTCCTATATCTCACTCGACTTCCCACTCGAAAACACCGGCCGAATTGTCCTTTGGCAACACGACTTCCAGCTTCATGGCCGTAGTCTGCACCAGTGTGAATTCCACCGTGTTGGGCACGCCTTTTTTCGTCCCGTACGTACCGGCTGCCGACACCGGTGTCCAACCGCCCTGTTCGTCCTTGTAATACAGTTTCCAACTTTGAGGCACGCGGCAACCTCCCCACGGCTCATCGTCGAACCAATATACGGTGGAGGAAGACACTTTGGACGGTTTCGGGAACTCGTAAGTAATCCACTCCGTGGAATTCTTCATGGGCCACCAATGATAGTAGGCCATGGAACGGTCGTTTTCGTCCACCGGAACCAAACGGTCGTTAATGGCAGACAAGGCCGTAGTCTTGTGCGAAGCATCCACACGGCTCTCCGAGGCCAACGTGGCCGACATGGACGGGCTTGTCGCGCTCACCTCCTGCGGCAGCCATACCATCATGTTGCCGGAACCACGATGCGCCCAAGCATAATAAGGAATAAGCGTCAGTTCGACATCCGAAGCCGTCAGGCGGCCTTCGGCATCATAGCCCAACACCTGCGCACCGGTCTTGATTTCCGTCAGGCCGCAAAGCAGGTCCGGTTTCTCTACCGTCTCGAACTGCGGGCGGCGGTTCACCAACACACTCATGATGTCGAAATCATTGTCGGGCCACTCGGCGCAGTACACCAACGGGCCGCGCTCCACAGCCACACGCCCGCGGTCGGCCTCCACTTTGGCATGTGCTTTCACCACGCGAGGCTCCATATCGAAATGCACTTCCACCTTGTCGCCCTTCTTCCACCGGCGTTCTATCGTGAAATAACCGTCTTGCAATTCGCTTTCCACCGGTTGGCCGTTCACTTTCACACTGTATCCCAGACGCTTGCCGTCGCTGTAACGGTACAAATCGCTCGGTACGACTTGTCCGCGCACCCAACCGGGGATACGGATTTTCATGGCAAACTCACCGGCCTTGTTCTTCTTCACGCTCACGGCCACGTCACCATCCCAAGGATAACGGGTCTGCTGCTCCAATACGACACTCTTCTTGCCCACCTCAAGGTTGGCTTCGTTGGACATGAACAGGTTGACATATACGTCCTTATCCTTCACGGCATATACATAACCGGGCAAGGAAGGGATGAAACGGCAAATGTTGGACGGACAACAGGCACAACCGAACCAAGGCTGACGCTGATGCTGTCCCCGGCTCTCCAAGGGATTGGGATAGAAGAAACCGCCGCCGTCCAACGAAACGCCAGAAATCAGCCCGTTATACAAGGAACGCTCCAATACGTCGTAATACTTGGATTCCCCGTGCAGGAGAAACAAACGGTAGTTGACATAGACGTTGCCGATGGCCGCGCACGTCTCGCAATAAGCCGACATGTTGGGCAGTTCATAATTCGCACCGAAAGCCTCGCCATTGGCCGTAGCCCCGATACCGCCGGTGATGTAATACTTCTTGCTCACGATATTGTCCCAAATCCGGTCGATGGCATGGATGTAAGCCGTATCGCCCGTGAGGGCTGCCACATCGGCCATCCCGGCATACATGTAAGTGGCCCGCACGGCATGCCCCACGGCCTCATCCTGCTCCACCACGGGCTTGTGCGCCTGGCTGTAAGCGTCGCGCCGAGAAGTGTGGCCGCGTTGGTCGAGGAAGAACTTCGCCTCGTCCAGATACTTCTGGTCGCCCGTCACGATATAGAGTTTGGCCAAGGCCATTTCGGCTATCTGATGGCCGGGCACAAGAACCTGTTGCCCTTCCCCCGGGCCGATTTCACGACACACGCAGTCGGCATAACGGATGGCAATATCCAGAAAGTTCCGTTTTCCCGTGGCTTGGTAATGCGCGATGGCACCCTCCACCATGTGGCCGAGGTTATAAAACTCGTGGCTCAAGTCCTCCACTTTTTCCCAACGTCGGCTTCCCGACCAGTCATGAGGACGCTTGGGATTCATCGTGCGGCTCGTGTACAGATAGCCGTCCGGCTCCTGCGCTGCCGCCACAATGGTCAACACGCTGTCGATATACGACTTCAGCTTCTTGTCCGGATAGGTCTGCAGCAAGTAGCTTGCGCCTTCTATCGTCTTGTACACGTCCGTATCGTCGAACGGAAGACCTTCCACCTTGTAATTTTCGCTCGGATGGGCCGCCTTGACAAAGTTTTCATATCGGCCGCTCTCTTCACATTTACTGAAGGCCAAAGGGATGGTAACCTCACGGCTTGCCTTCAAGCGTTGCCCCCAAAAGGAATCCGTCACCTTGACGGACGTGAAAGGTACGGGAGAATAAGGATAACCGTGGGGCGCATCTTGCGCCTGCATGCTTCCACACAAGGAAGACACGAAAATAGCAGTCAGCAATTTTTTCTTCATGGTAGGTAAAAAATAAAAATATTGATTTCACGGCAAAGTTAGCAAAACTAATTATCTTTGCAGCATGAAACCATAGAATTATTAACCCATGAGAAACAAAATCTTATTCTTGAAACGAACCGCATGGACTTTCTGTACCGCTGCTTTTTCCATTGCCATCCACGGGCAAAACACGGCACAAATCATGGAAGTACCGTTCACCCAAGTACGTATCCAGGACGCGTTCTGGTCGCCGCGCATCGAGACGAACCGCACGGTGTCCATTCCCTCGGCCTTCCGGGAGTGCGAGAAAAACGGCCGTTTCGACAACTTCGCCATCGCAGGCGGACTAAAAGAAGGCGAACACCGGGGCGACTTTTCGTTCGACGACACCGACCCATATAAAATCATCGAAGGAGCGTCTTACTCTTTGGCCGTGAAATACGATGCACGACTGGATGCCTATCTGGACAGCGTCATCGCACTGATAGCCGCCGCACAGGAATCCGACGGTTACCTGACCACTTGTGTGACCAACCGCTGTACCCGTCTTTCGGGTTGGTGGGGGACACACCGTTGGGAGAAAATCAACAGCCACGAACTTTACAATTCAGGACATCTTTATGAAGCTGCCGTAGCCCACTATCGTGCCACGGGCAAACGTTCCCTATTGGACGTGGCTATCAAAAACGCCGATTTGGTATGCCGGGTATTCGGTCCCGACGAAGGACAGAAACATGTGCCTTCGGGGCATCCCATCGTGGAAATGGCTTTGGCCAAGCTATACAAAGTCACCGGAAAAGAAGAATACCTCCGCACGGCCCGGTATTTCGTGGAAGAAACGGGACGATGCACCGACGGACATGCCCCCAGTGCATACAGCCAAGACCACAAACCCATTCTCGAACAAAATGAAATAGTGGGGCATGCCGTGCGGGCCGGTTACCTGTATTCCGGCGTGGCCGACGTGGCCGCACTGACCGGCGACACGGCTTATTTCCATGCCCTTACGCGCATTTGGGAAAACATGGCCGGACGCAAATTGTACCTCACCGGCGGTATCGGCTCCCGTGCCCAAGGCGAAGGCTTCGGCCCGGATTATGAATTGAACAACCATACGGCCTATTGCGAAACTTGCGCCTCCATCGCCAACGTGTACTGGAACCACCGCATGTTCCTTGCCACGGGCGACTCCCGATACGAGGATGTATTGGAACGTGCTCTCTACAATGGGGTCATTTCGGGCGTGTCACTTAGCGGCGACCGCTTCTTCTACGACAATCCTTTGGAAAGCATGGGGCAGCACGAACGGCAGGCCTGGTTCGGTTGTGCCTGCTGTCCGGGCAATGTCACCCGTTTCATGGCTTCCGTTCCTAATTACATGTATGCCACACAAGGCAAGGACGTCTTCGTCAACCTATATATACAAAGTACGGCCCATCTCTCTACTTCCCAAAACAAAATAGAAATCCGCCAGACAACGGATTATCCATGGGACGGAAAAATCCGCATGACCGTACATCCTGAAAAGAAGCAGACCTTTGCCCTGCGATGCCGCATCCCGGGATGGGCACAAGACCGTCCGATACCGACCGACCTGTATCACTACACCGGAAAAGGAAAGGGCTACACCATACAAGTCAACGGCAAGGACGCGGAGTTCCGTGTGGAAAACGGTTACGCCGTCATCTTGCGGAAATGGAAGAAAGGCGACACGGTGCAACTGGATTTCCCGATGGACATACGCCGGGTGGAAGCCCGTGGCGAAGTGGAAGACGACCGGGGAAAAGCCGCCATCGAACGAGGCCCCATTGTCTACTGCATCGAAGACAAAGACCAGCCGGACAGTTTGATTTTCAACAAATTCATTCCTACCGGGACGATGATTTCCGCCACTTACGCCCCGGATATGCTTAACGGTATCGTCACGTTGGAAGGCACGGCCCAAGCCGTCGGACGTGGCGGAAAGACGACGGACGTACCGTTCAAAGCCATTCCTTATTCCGTATGGAACAACCGTGGCGCGGCACAAATGGCCGTATGGATTCCCACATCGCCGGAATATGCCCGTCCCGAACCTTTGCCGACCATCGCCAGCCGGGCACGTACGCTGACGATTCAAGCCCCTCTCCAAAAAGACGCTCCCGAATCTGCCGCCACGGAAGGTTGGGCTTGGGGCGTAAACGACCAATGGGAACCGAAACGTTCGTCGGACACGTCCAAACCTTACCATTACTGGTGGCTCAAGCGCGGCACGAAAGAAACGTTGGCCTACGACTTCGATCAAGCTTACACCGTATCGGGTGTAGAAGTGTACTGGCTGGACTTCGACCATTACGACGGTAACTTCCGTGTACCCGCCTCGTGGAGACTCTATTATAAAGAAGGTGACAGTTGGAAAGAAGTGGAAGCCACTACGCCGTACACCACGACCAAGGACGCCTACAACCGTCTCGACTTCAAACCGGTAAAGACCACCGGACTGAAAATCGCCGCGCAACTTCAAAAAGGTGAGTCGGGCGGCGTGTTGGAATGGAAGGTCATTCCGGCCCCAGATAAACTATAAAATCCAATGACACTCACTTATATCTACCACAGCGGCTTCATGCTCGAAGGAGTATCGGTCATCCTGATTTTTGATTTCTGGCGGGATGCCGACAACAGTATCGTGGAACGGACACTGTCCACAACGCATAAACGCGTCTACTTTCTGGCCAGCCATTTCCATCAGGACCATTTCAATCCGGAAATCCTGAGCCTGCCCGTACCCCACGGGGAAAAGAAAGTCATCCTCTCCCGCGACATCTACCGTCGGCGACGTGCCGGAACGGAAGGCGTAACGGCATACCTGAGACGGGGAGAAAGCTACCGCGACGACCTCATCACGGTACATGCTTTCGGTTCCACTGATTCCGGCGTATCTTGGGCTGTTCATGTTGAAGACAAAGACATATTCCACGCAGGCGACCTGAACAACTGGCATTGGGCAGACGAATCCACGCCACAGGAAATCAAAAAACGGGAAGGCGACTTTCTGGCTATCCTGAACAACATCCGCAAGGAATGTACGGCTTTCGACCTGGTAATGTTTCCCGTAGACCCACGTTTGGGTAGCGACTTTGCCCGTGGCGCACGACAATGGTTGCAATATATCCCCACCCGTTATTTTGCCCCGATGCACTTCCCTCCGGCTCGCGAAAGGGCCATGACCTTCGGTCCGGAAGCGGAACGAATGCAAACCCGTTTCCTCTACATTCAAGAGGAAGGAGAAGCCATTGCCCGGTTCTGACGGGGTTTGCACATCCGGAAGAAAAGGCTTACCTTTGAAAATAAAAAGCAGAAATACAGCAAATTTACAGCCTATGAAATTTATCTCATGGAATGTCAACGGCCTGAGAGCCTGTTGTGAAAAAGGATTTAAAGAGTCTTTCGCCGCCTTGGATGCGGACTTCTTTTGCCTGCAAGAAACAAAAATGCAGGAAGGTCAGCTCGATTTGGAGTTTGAAGGCTACCGCTCCTACTGGAACTATGCGGAGAAAAAAGGATATTCCGGTACGGCAATCTTCAGCCGCCATGCCCCGCTCAATGTCACATACGGCCTCGGCTTGGAGGAACATGACAAGGAAGGACGCGTCATCACGCTTGAAATGCCTGACTTTTTCTTAGTCACGGTCTACACGCCCAACTCGCAGGACGGGCTGAAACGTTTGGATTACCGTATGAAGTGGGAAGAAGCATTCCGTACCTATCTCTTGCAACTGGATGCCCGGAAATCGGTTATCGTCTGCGGCGACTTGAACGTGGCGCACCGCGAAATCGACCTGAAAAATCCGAAATCGAACCGTAAAAACGCAGGTTTCACGGACGAAGAACGGGAAAAATTCGGCATCTTGTTAGACAGCGGTTTTACAGACACGTTCCGTTTCTTCTATCCCGACCGCGAAGGCATCTACTCATGGTGGTCTTACCGTTTCAAAGCCCGGGAAAAGAATGCAGGGTGGCGTATCGACTATTTCTTAGTATCCAAACGACTGGAAACGCAACTCAAAAGCGCAACCATACACACCGAAATTTTCGGTTCCGACCACTGCCCGGTAGAGGTAGACTTGTTCTGACCCGTCAGCCGCTTTATATCGAAAAAGAGCCGTTCCCGTATGCTTTTGCGCACTCCGGAAACGGCTCTCTTCGTATCTGGCAGGTATTACCCCAACACCCTGCATGCCCCTACATATCGCCGGTCATAATAGCCGTCGGAAGAAGAATTAATGCAAATACCTTTGCGCCCTGCATGGATGAATTCAAATTCACCGGTTTCTTCATTCACATCCGTCACTATACCCACGTGCCCGATGGTCTTCTTGGAACGCGTACCGGTGAAAAACACCAAATCCCCTTGCTGCAAGTCGCGGCGGTCGTCTATCTTGACTCCTTCTCTAAACTGGGAACGCGAAGAACGCGTCAAACAGATATCCAAAGACTTAAAGACATAAGTAGTGAAACCGGAACAATCAAATCCGCGCTTAGGGTTCATTTGTCCGTAACGGTAAGGCACTCCGATAAACTCTTTGGCTTTCTCCACGACATCTTGGCCGGTGACTGAATCCTCCTTTATTTCTTCCGACAATAACGTCTGGGCAGAAACAGGGGACACACAAAACAAAGCACACAAAACAAGCAGAGACCAAAGACACCGCATCATTATTTTGATATTAATTTTAAGGGTTCGACATGAATTTCGATGCCAAAAATACACCTTTCCATGCAGAACCCCAACAAAATACACATCTTTTAAGAGCCTTTAAGGCTCTGGACGTCAATGAATCGTAACCATGGTAGCCCCGAATCCATACTCGCGGAACGAAGCATCCTGATAAGTGCAATTCTTATAAACCCGCTTCAATTCCTTCAAGAGTTCGCTGCGCAACACACCTTCTCCCTTACCATGGATAAAAACGATTTTCTGTCCTTTGTTCTTTTGGTTCTCGTCCATCACGCGGCGGAACTCCTTCATCTGGCAGTCCAACATCTCCTTGTTGGAAAGCCCCGCTGTATTGTCCAACAATTCACTGATATGCAGATCTATTTCTATGATGCCGTTCTTCGGTTGTTCCGCTTTACGAGCCGGTTGGCGTACCGGACGCTCGTCGGCCGATTTTTTCAGCAAAGCCTCCTGCAACTGTTCTGCATTGACAAAAACCGTACGGGCAGGCACGTCATCCTTCACCACGTCATACACCAAGGCATCTTCTTCAAAGAAATCCGAGGGTTGGAACGTGTACAACTTGTAGAACTTCACAGTGTCTATCCGCAATTCCACCTGTACGGCCGGTTTGAGCAGAAAAGTCTTCTCCTGTTTATAGGCCAGACATTGCACACAGACGCGCTCCATGTCGTTCAACACCGAACGGTCGAATTCCTCCATGAAGAGTTTGGTGTTCGGCTCCACCGTCCCTTGGAAACGTACGCGCCATCCCGTACCCTCCACACTCATGTAAAGAAAGGTGACGTAATAGTTACTGTCGTTCACCAAATAAGCCTCGAAAGACGTGGTGGTCATTTCTTTAGGATTCATCGGCACGTAAGCCAGAAAAACGTTCAGCTTGTCACCGTTCCGGCGTTCCTGCGGTTTGGGCACGAATGTCACAGGACGGTCGTCTTCCTCATCTTCATCACGAAACTGTCTGGCCGCCCGCTCTCCTACGAGTTTCTTCTTGTCGTGCGTACCGGTGTTCACCTTGGCAATATTATAATCGTCAGTCTCTACCACGACACACTCACGCACGGGCATCGGAATGTCGAAACCGTCTTCATCCCGCACTAATACCGTATCTTTGTCTTGGAAGCCGCTCACGATGCCGCCCCCCACTTCGCTCAAGAATCTTACTTTATCTCCGATTTTCATATCTTCCATGTTTTATTCCCGGCAAAGATAGCGAAAGACAGGCGCAGAGGCAAACGAAAACGGAATTTTCTGATTGGGCTGTGCCGGGCCGCATCCTATCTTCGCGCAGACAAATATACAGCAAAGCGCAAGGAGTACAATATCTGTCTGCCGCCTTTATGCTTTTTTATCCCAAACACCCGTTCCACTTCGGTAAATATACCTAACTTTGCATCCCAAAAGCTATCAATCCCAATGGAAGAGACCAAACATATCCACATTAAAGACTTCAACTACGAACTGCCCGAGGAGCGTATCGCAAAATTCCCCCTAACCGAACGGGATCAATCCAAACTGTTGGTGTACCGTCACGGAACGGTGGGCGAGGACACGTTCACGTCGTTGCCGGACTATTTGCCCCAAGGTGCCCTGATGGTATTCAACAACACGAAAGTCATACAGGCGCGGTTGCATTTCCACAAAGATACCGGCGCGCTCATCGAGGTATTCTGTCTGGAACCGGTCCGTCCGCACGACTACGCGCTGATGTTCCAACAAACCGGTCGTTGCAGTTGGCTTTGCCTTGTGGGCAATCTGAAAAAATGGAAAAGCGGTAGCTTATCCCGCCCCGTGGAAATCGGCGGACGCAGCATCACCCTGAAGGCAACCCGGGGCGAGAATCGCGGCACCAGCCACTGGATTGACTTTGAATGGGACGACGAACAAACGACTTGGGCTGAAATTTTGGAAGCCGTGGGCGAACTGCCCATCCCGCCCTACCTGAACCGCGAGACACAGGAAAGCGACAAGACGACCTACCAGACGGTGTACTCTAAAATCAAAGGCAGCGTGGCTGCCCCCACGGCCGGACTCCATTTCACCGAACGCGTGTTGGCCGATTTGGATGCCCACGGCATCGACCGCGAGGAAGTGACGCTCCACGTCGGGGCGGGCACGTTCAAACCGGTGAAAAGCGAAGAAATAGCCGGGCACGAGATGCACACGGAATACATCTGCGTGCATCGCAGCACGATAGAGAAACTGTTGGCGCACGGCGGCGCATGCATTGCCGTGGGCACGACTTCGGTGCGCACCCTCGAGAGCCTGTATTATATAGGTGTGGCATTGGACGGAAATCCCGACGCATCGGAGGAGGAACTCCACGTGCCGCAGTGGATGCCTTACGAGTATGCCGCCCGGACACGCCCTTCCGGAAGCCCCGACGACGGACGTCCGGAAGCACTCACCACAATGCAAGCCCTGCAAAACGTATGGGATTACCTGAACCGCCACGAGCTGACAGCCCTGCACACCAGTACGCAAATCATCATAGCTCCCGGATACGAATACCATATCGTGCGGATGATGGTCACCAATTTCCACCAACCGCAAAGTACACTGTTGTTACTCGTCTCGGCTTTCGTACACGGCGATTGGCGCACGATTTACGACTATGCCCTCGCCCACGATTTCCGTTTCCTCAGCTACGGTGACAGCTCATTGCTCATCCCTTAAATCCCGCGAAACCTCATGATAGCTACACAAAAAGACAACTGGGAAGAGATGTTTCCCCTCGTGGATGAAGAGGGGAACATCATCGGAGCCGCCACACGCGGCGAATGCCACAATGGCAGCAAATGCCTTCACCCTGTGGTGCACTTGCATGTGTTCAACAGCCGGGGCGAACTTTACCTGCAAAAGCGTCCGCAATGGAAAGACATCCAACCGGGGAGATGGGACACGGCCGTAGGAGGACACGTGGACTTGGGCGAAAGCGTGGAGATGGCCCTGCGCCGCGAAGCGGAAGAAGAACTCGGCCTCACCGGCTTCACTCCCGAACGTCTCCCCCACTATGTATTTGAATCCGACCGCGAACGTGAACTGGTCTTCCCCTACCGTTGCACCTACGACGGGGACATACATCCCAGTGCGGAAACAGATGGCGGACGTTTCTGGAGCACGACGGAAATCCATGAAGCGATGGGAAAAGGAATCTTCACACCCAATTTTGAAAGCGAATACAAGAGACTTTTCGGGAACGAGCCGGACATGCTTTTATGAATGAAAGCGAGAATGAATGACCAATGTTCTTGTTTCCATACGGAATGCGGTTCGGAAAGAAGAACATGTTTTTTATGAGAAGATGATTTAGACAAAAGAACATAAGGACATGTTTCCTTTGGGGACATAATTCGGACAGAAGAACATAAGGACATAAGATTCCTTACGGAAAGTGTTTTTCAGGCTTCTGTTCTTTTGTTCTTCTGTCTCCTAAATATCTACATACGGGAAATGTTTTCCTTCTGTCATTCTGTTGCCCAGCCTCCCCCACTTCCTTTTTATTACATTCTTTAACATCATCCGATGAAACAAAAGAGCGGCTTCTGCGTATTCTTTATAAAAAGGGAAAGAACGGCCACGTCCTAATTGCCGGAAACGGTTCCGCCCCTTGCAACATTAACCTCATGGAAAAGACAGAATTTGAAATAGCGGCATCCATGCTACGAGGCAAACTCGTAGACATCGCGCGTTTCTATTTGTCTGATGAGGACGAGGCGGAAGACATCGTACAAGAAGCCATGCTCAAACTTTGGCTTGTCCGAGACCGGATCGACCGGGAAAAGAACATTTCTCCCATGGGTATGACCGTCACCCGTAATCTTTGCATCGACCGCCTGCGGCGACTCAAGACCCATCCGCACGAAAGCCTGACGGGGCATGACGCGCCCGACGGACAGCGAAGCGCACAGGCGATGATGGAAGACCACGAAAATACGGAATGGATGCGCGGGGCCGTTCGGAACCTGCCGGACAAATACCGGGCCGTGCTCCGCATGCGTCAGGTGGAACATCTGGAAATGGGCGAGATAGCCCGTATCATCGGAGCAACGGAAGGCGTAGTCCGCACCATATTGTCACGGGCAAGGAAACAAATGATGGAACAACTAAAGGTAAGGAGAGATTGAACATGACGACAAATAAAGAAGACATCAGACGATGGCTTGACCTCTATATGGAGGGAAAGACCTCATTGGAAGAAGAAGCCCTGCTGACGGAGTATTTCCGTTCGCCGGATGCCGACAAGGATTTTGCCGACTTCAAAACCATGTTCGACCAGTTCGACGAAGGCGAACCTTCTTTCACGGAAGAAGAACAGGAAAGGTGGATGCAGTCATGCCCACTGGAAGAAATTCCCGGCTCCTCTGCCCTACAGACCGTTCCTCCGATGCTACCGAAGCGCATACGTCGCACAAGGCAAATCGCCGTACGGTGGATAGCGGCAGCTTCCGTCGCAGCCGCATGTTTTTTCTTAGGTACCACCGTCTCGCGAAAGGAAGCCACACAACCCACAAATTCCATCCCCATGCCCCCTACCATCCTCACGGAAGTAAAGTGGAAAACCGATACGGTATTCATCGAAAAGCCAGTACCCACTGCGTTGACCGCCAAAATAATCACAGTCCGGGACACGATTGTCCTCCCCGCAAGCCACCCCAAAGGACAAATGTGGGCAGCCCTCTCTACAGGGCAGGGCACGTCCTCCACCGAAACGGCCTCAATCCCTCTGTCTGACACCGCCCTACAAGACGCGGACACGGCAGCCCGACAGCAGACCATGCCACACTTGGCCGACATTCAGGCCGAGTTCCAAAAGCAGAAAAGAAGAATGGACGAATTTTCCAAACAATATGAACATATCGACCCTTATTATGAAAACTTATATTAAATACTGGCTCATGGCCGTGACAACGGTCATGGTATGCACAAACCATGTACGTGCCCAAGAGTTCTATCGGGAAAATGAAACAGCCATGCATATATTTCACGAGCTTGACCGGATGTTTCCCAAGCGTTACTTGGAGCAAAGATGGATGACCGGTGCCCAATTTTGGGTACAGTATTGGTTCGAAGACCATGAAGACTACGAAGAACACCGCCCCAAAATAACCGAAATCTTCGACCTGTTGGATGCCACACCATTCCTGCACAAGCACACAGAAGAAACAGACAGTGGCGACATCATGCGGAAAACCTACGCCATGTCGCTGCGTTCCGACATCCAGGGGCAACAAGACTTCCTCAAACTCGAAGCTAGCCCAACCGGCGTATTTTTCTATTACCAAACCACAAACCGTTTCGCCCAAGCCGAAAATGATGCCATACCCGACCAAGCCATCATCGCAGAACTCGAAAAACTGTTCAACCAATACGTGTCACGCAGAAAAACGGTCAAACAAGAAGTGCATTTCCACGGAGCATACGGACGTGTAGTACATAACAAAGGATATAACAACGACCCGACGGCTTTTTCGGAGGGCTGCCGGTACATCATCCCTAAATGCACCCGGGCAGATTACCAACTGTTTTATGACCTCTTCCACAAATACCTCAAAAAAGATGTCGTCTACGTGGCAAGCAACGATGTGTACTGGGAATACGAAGAAACCGGGATAAGGATTCGCCAAGCCGACGGCCGCCCATTGTATATGGGAGCCGCATGGAAAAACGACAAGTTATACCTTATCCGTTTGGAAGGCTCGCACAACGGGAACGGAGTATTTCCCCGGGCTTGGGCAGAAGACAATCCGATATGGGACAGTTCATACATCACGAAAAAATTGCAAAAAAACAAGCAAGCAAACCAGAAATAAGTTAATCCGTCCCGGCCGTCTTGTGAAAGGTGGCCGGGAGTTTTTATTGATTAGGAAACAAGTGGATATCAGGCCTTCTCTATTTCTTCCGCCGACAACCCCGTGGCACCGATAATGGCATCCACGGACAATCCCATGGCCTTTAACCTGCGGGCTATCTCCAAAGCCTTGGCATGCTCTCCTTCGGCACGCCCTTCCATGCGACCTTCCGCACGCCCCTCGGCACGTTCCGTATAAATATTGTTGCGCAAAATGACGATGTTATCCAGATGACGGTAATAAGCCTCGCGCTCGCCTTTTGTCATCCCGTCCACCTTCAGGCGTTCGCGCACCTCCGCCAAACCGGGGGCGTGGGCTGTTTCGGGAATCTCACCCGTATTCAAATAGTAGATCCATTCCTCCAACGGGGTCTTGGCCACTTTGTTGAAGTCGTTCACCTTCAGGATATAATACTCCGGATAAAGTTGGCTCACGGCATCCACCTTAAAGGTCTGCCGCTGGAAAGGAGTCAGCTCCAGTATGTCGTTCTCATGGATGCCGCGAAATTCCGTCTTGCCATGGTACACGATATCCTTCCCATGCCCCAAGGAGAAATAAACAATGTTCACGCTGTATACCTTGCGCACGTTCTCATACCCCTCGCCACGGTTGATGTATTCCGTCACCAACTTCGACACGCCGAACAACATGCGCTGAAAATAAGCGTACTCATTGTTGTTCTGCACCTCGATGAGTATCAGTTCCCCTTTGGAATCCAAGGCCAACAAATCCACACGGTTGTACTTGTCGAACTCGTCTTCCTGATTGCTTTCGCTCTCCAACAACTGGCTGATGGTGATTTTCTCATCCAGAAGCGTGGTCAACAAACCTTCCAACACCCCGAAGTTAGCCTTGTTGCGCAACAGGCGCTTCATCGCCCAATCAAAACGGATATAGTTTGCCATAAGCGTAGACTTTATTGCCATATATTTTTGCAAATGTAACGTTTTTCTCTCGCCCCTCCTCCAAAGCTTACATAAAGAGTGTTAACTGCAAAATCCACACGATATTTTTCAAAAAAAACGGCTCCGGGCTGTCACAAAACAACGCGTTCTGCGTATTATTAATAACAGAATGTGGTCGATACCATGATTAACAAACCTAAATCAGCCATCACATGAGAAAAGTTTTCTTCAACCTCCTTCCGGCCTTTGCGGCCATCCTCCTGTCCCTTGCCTGTTTCGACGCCATGGGGCAGGTCATCTACGGCGGCGTGTTCAATTCCGTCACGCGCCAACGCATTTACGATGTGAAAGTGGAACTTATGGACAAGCATTACGTCACCCTCGACTCCATGCGCAACTCCCCAAACAACCAGATAGCCGACCGGCCGTCGGCATGGTTCTTCGATATGGAAAACCGTCCTGCCCAACCCTACATCCTGCGCTTCAAGGCCGAAGGGTATGAAACGCAGGACGTGCCCGTGGACTCTTTCACGTTCCGCCGCAGGGAGGTGGCACGCTTCATCACGGATGTCTACTTGGAAAAAGCCATCAAGCATAAGGCGTTAGGGGAAGTGACCGTGAAGGCCACGAAGGTAAAGATATACACGCGCGGCGACACGGTGGTCTACAATGCCGACGCTTTCCAACTGGCCGAAGGCTCCATGCTCGACGCGCTTATCCGCCAGTTGCCGGGCGTGGAACTGAAAGACGACGGGCGCATCCTCGTCAACGGGCGTTACGTGGAGAACCTGTTGCTCAACGGCGAGGATTTCTTCAAGGGCGAACCTTCCGTCATGCTCGAGAACCTGCCTGCCTACGCGGTCAAGGACGTGAAAGTGTACGACAAAGACGGAAAGCTCAGCGAATTTCTCGGACGGGAAACCGGTGACGAGGAACTGGTCATGGACGTACGCCTGAAACGGGAATACTCCGTGGGATGGCTGGCCAATACCGAAGGGGCATACGGCACGGAGGAACGCTACCGCGCCCGACTTTTCGGCCTGCGGTTCACGCCCCACACGCGTTTCTCGGCTTTTGCCAACTTCAACAACATGAACGAGAACCGCCAACCGGGCTACAACGGCGAATGGTCTCCCGCGCAACTGACCGGAGGACTGCGCTCGAACAAGAACTTCGGAGTGAACTACATGGTGAACGAGAAGGACGGGAAGTACAAACTCAACGGAAGCGCATCTTACATGCACTACGACACGGACGTGCGCTCGCAGACCACCGGCGTGAACTTCCTGCCCGACGGCGACACTTACTCCAAGGAGGCGCACGAACAGTTCTTCTGCCAGACGTGGTTCAACACTTCGCACACGTTCCAGTTCACTTGGGACAAGGCGTTCCTGAATTTGCAACCGTCGTTCAACTGGGGCAAATGGGACGACCGCAACACTTACCTTTCCGGTACATTCAACACCGACCCCGAACCGTACGCCTCCGGCAACCTGCTGGACAGCCTGGCCTCGCCCGAAGCCGGCGACCTCATGCGCCGCATCGCCATCAACCGCTCCAAGACCGACCAGAGCAACAAGGGCAACAAGACGAACGCCGCCTTCAGCGCATACTCCGCCATCAAGACCGGACTCGGCAATGACAACCTGAACCTTTACACCAATGTGCGGTACAACGATTACGAACAAAGGTGGTACGAACACTACCGGCTGGACTATCCGGCAGGCGGCGGACAGACGGACTACCGCAACAAATATACCAACGACGACGGCCCCATACGCGACCTGAACCTCAACGCCGGAGGAGAATACTGGCTATGGTTCCCGCACAATTTGGCCGTAGCACCGGGCTACAACTACCATTGGCATGACAATACCAAACGTTACGAACTCTACCGGCTCGACGAACTGGCCGGTTGGGGAGAAGACGGCGACCATCCCTTAGGCATGCTGCCCTCCGAGGTGGAACTCCTGCAACAGACGTTGGATGCCCTCAACAGCTACTGGTCTTACCTGACCGATTACTCCCACCGGGGAAGCCTCTATGCCAAATGGGAAGGCAAGCCCCGGACATCGGGCGAAGGCACCTGGTGGTACGTGGAAGCCCGTCTGCCGCTCATGTACGTATGGCAGACGCTGGACTACCAACGCGAACGGTTGGATACCACCGTCAGCCGCCGCCATGTTATGTTCGAGCCGAGTTTCAGGGTCTACGGCCGGTGGCACAACTTCCAACGGGGCATCGACATCCGCTACAACAAAAGCGTCTCCTTCCCGTCCATGACCTCGTTCATCGACATCCGTTCCACGGATGACCCGCTGAACATCCGCCTGAGCAACACGGGACTGAAAAACTCGCACCAACACAACATTTCCGTGTACTACTACCTGAACAGCAACCGCAAGCAACGCTACTTCAACACCTACTGGAGCTACTCCATCACGCAGGATGCCGTGGCACAGGGATACGTGTACGACAAGGCAACGGGCGTGCGCACCTACCGCCCCGAGAACGTGAACGGGAACTACAACATCGGCGGCAACGTGAACTACTCCATGCCGCTCGACAAAGCCCGCCGCCTCACGCTGAACAGCGCACTTTGGTCGCGGCTCTACAACTCGGTGGACCTCATCGGCGTGACGGACGGCATGGCACCGCGCCGCAGCACCGTGCAGACTTACAACTCGGGCGGAAGCCTCAACATGGAATATGCCTTCCCCAAGGACGTGAAAGTGGGCGTGAAAGCCCGCTGCACGTGGAACTACCTGACCGGCAGCCGGGAAGACTTCACGCCCCTCAACACCTACGACTACAATTACGGCCTGATAGCACAGGCCGAACTGCCATGGAACCTGCAATTCAACACCGACCTGACCCTGTACAGCCGCAGGGGCTACGGCGAAAGCAGCATGAACACGGATGACATCGTATGGAACGCCACCCTGTCGAAGAAACTTTTCAAAAACCGCGTGACGCTCTCCCTCGACGGTTTCGACATCCTCGGGCAGCTTTCCAACGTCACCCAGACACTGAACGGACAGGGACGCTACGAGACGTGGCGCAACGTCATCCCCAGTTATGCCATGCTGCGCCTTGCCTACAATCTGGACATCAAACCGGCCAAACGGAGAGGAGAATAAACAGAAACTTATATACAAAAATCATTCGGCGCAGAAACGTTTTCCGTTCTGCTCCGAATGATTTCCCAATCTGCGGCAAACGATTTTCCGTTTGCCGCAGATTTTTTTCAAAGGCTTAAACAACTGAAATTCAGCTCCGTGATAAACCTGCATTTTCTTTACAAGCATCTATCCACGGACGGAAGCCCCTACTGCACGCTGCCGGAAGAGTCCGGAAGCCTCCCATGCTCCCGTCGTCAGAAAGCGAGTTTCAACGTGGCCATGCCGTAGGGTCTCATCGTCAGCGTCCCCTCCACGGCTTGCCCGGGCTGCTCCTCGAGCGGGCAGAGCGACACGGACGACGGACGGCGGGCCGGGAAGTCCAAAGCCACAGTCTCTTCCTTGTCCGACACGGAACGCAAACGGACAATCATCTCGTTGTCTTTCCCCATGGATTTCAGCACGGTGACGTACACGTCACGGTTGTCTACCGCTACAACGGGCTTCACGTCCGGGTTCTTGTCCGCAGTGACATGCACCAACGGTTGCGCCTGCTCCAGACCGAAACGGTTGGCGGCCACGGCGTCATATCCACCATGCGGATGGATGCGGTAACGGAAAGCCACCGGCCCGTCCTGCGTCAGGGGGAAATTCGTGTGCCAATGGTTGTTCATCGCCCATGAATACACCGTGGAAGACGGTTCCAACTTGGTCAGCCAAGGTCCTTGTCCGCCCCATCCCAACGAAATGTTGGCCGTGCGGTCGCCATACTCGAACAAGGGGGCGTCCAAGGCACACCAAGTCACGCCGTGCGTGTCGTTAGAAACGTCCAACCAACGTTGCAGGGCTATCCAGTTGCGGTTGGCCTGCGGCCATTGGTCTTTCTCCATTTCCATCACGCCCCAAGGGATGTCCACCTTCGTCACGCCCTGCGGCACGTTGAAACCGAAACCGAAATGTATGCCGTCTTTGTCCAGTAACGGCAACTTGTCTACCACGTTGGTGGTCTCCACCCACGGTTGTCCGGCCACCAGACGGACAGTACGCGTCACCGAACGGCAGCCTTTCATCGTGGATTCCACTTTCAATTCCACCACCAAGCCGCCTTGCTCGGTCACCGTGACGGCCTGCACCTTGTCGGCCTCGGGCTTGTTTTCGTTGGCCGGCAGCCAACTGCACGAATTGGCACCCCCGTCCACCGACGCGTCGATATAATTGTAATCTTCTCCGGCACGGGTCAAGGCCGCGATATTTCCCGTCTTGCCGTCTATCGTGACACGCACGCAACCGTTGTCCAACGTGTAGCCTTCCACCCTACAGGCATCGCCCGGCACGGCATCGCCTTCCACCACACGATAATGACGCGAGCCCAGAGCGGGCACGTCCGAAGCCCAGAACACCAGTTCGCCGGTAGACAAACGTTGCGAAGGCACGGCGTTCCCCTCATCATCCACCACCTTGTTGCCTTTCTGGCTCTCGGAGGCCATCAGCGTCACCAACCCGCCGTGCGGCCACGACTGCGTGTTGAGTACGGCGATACCGCCGTTCGACGGCCCTTCGCGCGGCCCCAACGCTCCATTGGACTTGTCCGTGGCCAATCCCAATGCCTCGTCCAACAAGGCCATCGAACGGGCTTCCGCTTCTTGGAAATAAGATTGTTTCACCTTTCCGATGGCTTCATGGAAATAAGGCTCCCACGGATTCTCGAAGTCCCAAGTATGTTCCGAACCCATCATGATATAACGCCAACCTTCATCGAAATCGGCACGCGGGGCACAAGCTCCCCCTGCCAGCATCGACCACACGGTCTCCGCCTGCGTGATTCTCTCCTTGTTACGGCGGTTAATGGCCGTCAGCCTGGCAGCCGTACCCAACCCGTCGGTCCAGTATTCCGTATAGTCTCCCGTCACGGTCGGCAGGCGGTCGCCATAATCTTTTTCCAACCGCGCCATGATTTCATGCCCGCCGCTGATGACAATCTTCGGATAAGCATATTTCTTGTTCCATTCGTTCACGGCGTAGGGGACATCGGCATCCACCGGACTGTTGTCCCACAATGTCCAAGAGAGTACGATGAAATCGAGGGGGTAATGGTTACGTTCCAACTCCACGAGCTTGCCCGTAAAGTCTACATTGGCACTCCCCATCCGGATGCGCGCCGGAACCTTACGCGGGTCACGTTGGCCGAACCAAGGCCGCCCGGTCGTGTTCCCCTTGTCCATGCTGCCGCTGTTGGAATACTTGCCCGGTTGCAGGAACAACACTTTGGAATGGCCGTCGGGGCCTACCCACCAGAAAGGCATGCCGTCTATATTCCGAGAGTGTGCGTTGCCGCCCCGGTCGGTGTTCGGCCACGAGATGACGTACTTGATGCCCTCCTGTGCCATGACCGGAACCAGTCCCCAGGAAATGCCGGGGATGTCGAACTGTTGGAACACATCGGCAGGCACGCCGGACAACCGTTGCAACTCGCGCGAGAACTTGAATACATGAAACAATTCTTCATCCGAACAAATGCTCGTATTCAGGTTCACATAACTGGCATCCACACAAAGGTCGCCGCGCCTGATAGCCGCAATGACCTCATCCCGTTTCTCCGGTTCTGAAATCCACAGGCGTTCAATCGGCCAAGTCACCTCGGGATTCCACACGAAGCGTGCACCGTCCACATGTCCGGCTGTTTCCCGGGCCAGTTTCATGCCTTCCCACACGTTCGTCTTGTGCAACATCTCCACGTTTTTGTGCGTGTTCGTGTAACCGATGTCCACGTGCGAATGGTTGTAAAGGTACACCGTCCAATGCCGCATCGGCTCCACGGTGACTTTCGTCTTCACTTTCTTTTCCGTTCCGCACACCGTCAGCGAAACGTTCGCGGCCTTGTCCATAGGCAAGGCGGAAGGCAACATGATTTCCACCTCCGCCGAATCCTTCGCATCGACACGGAAGGTAGAAGTCTCCTTCAGTTTCTTGTACGCCACATCCACACGGACTTCACCTTTCAATTCGGGGCCTTTCAACCGCACGGCAACGATACGTCCCGGCGAACGGTCTTGTCTATACCCATACAAAGGCTTCACCACACAACTGACTTGTTCCGGCACGACATCGGCACTTGCCTGTCCGGCCGCCAGAACCGCCAGCATCCCACAAAAAAAATTTCTTTTCATCACATTGATTAGTTTTCATTGTATCGGTCACAAAGTGACAAAAAAAAGACGAAACGGGCAATCAGGCATAACGCAAAAAATGCCACATTCTCGCCACACCGTGCGAAAAGCCCCTGTAAAAACTTCCTTTATCGGCCGATTCTGCCTATCTTTGCCCGCACATATACAACATAACTCAAACATTACCTAATCATGAAACTCAAAAAACGAATGATGACCGGCATGTTAGCCGCCACCCTCGGAGCCATGACACCAGTGTTCGCACAAACGACCGAGCCTTCTCCTTACAGCAGTTACCTCTTCGCCTTCTTCTCCAACAATTCCCCTTACGGCGAACAAGTACGTTATGCCTTGAGCGACGACGGATATAACTACACGTCCCTCAACCAAGGGCGTCCGGTCGTGGCCTCGGACACCATCGCCCTGAAGAAAAGCATACGGGACCCGTACATCACAAGAGGCCGGGACGGGAAAACATTTTATATGGTCATGACGGACATGCGCTCGGACGAGGGTTGGCAAAGCAACGACGGACTCATCCTGATGAAGAGCACCGACCTCATCCATTGGCAACACACGGCCATCGACTTCCCCACCCGTTTCCCCGACCTGACGGGATTCGACCGCAAAAACCTGCACGCCGTTTGGGCGCCTCAAATCATCTGGGACGACGAGGCCGGGAAATATATGATTTATTACTCCATCGGACGGCACGACTGGGAGTATCCCACGGAAGACCCGAACTTCAAACAGCCTTACTTCAAACTGTTCTACTCTTACGTGAACGAAGACTTCACGGACATCACGGAGCCGAAACTGCTGTTCGACTTCGGTACGGCCGCCATAGACGGGGACATCGTGTATAACCCGAAAGCGAAAGAATACGTGCTGTTCTTCAAAGACGAGGGCCGCTCGGTCATGAACAAAGGATTCCGCACGCGGCAGGGCGTGATGCGTGCCACTGCACCCCGACCCACCGGCCCTTACACCATCGAATGGCGGCACCTACAAAAAGAGGGGCAATATCCGGTGGAAGGTTCCAGTGTGTTCCCCCTCATCGGTTCGGACGAGTATGTCCTGATGTACGATTGCTACGCACAGGGTTTCTACCAATTCTGCAAGAGCACGAACCTGAAAGACTTCACATTCGTGCAAAACACGAAGACCCACGGCGACTTCACCCCGCGCCACGGCTCTGTCATGCACATCACGCAGGCCGAACGGGAACGGTTGGAAGCATGGTCCGAGCTGAGCATTGCGGTGAATGACCTCCGTACGCGTCCCGTCCCTACACTGACGCTGAAACAACTTGAACACCGCCCGGCCTTGTTGGCCGAAGCCCAAAAAGTGCTTGACACCACATCCGACCCCAAAACCATGGCGGCAATGACGAAGAAATTGAAAAAGTTTAAATAAGAAGCAAGAAGCTACCGCGAATAAAAATAGCTGCACGAATATCCGAATCGTGCAGCTATTGGTATACCGGCTTATCTCATATACAGGAATGGTTATTACCTTATCGCCTTTTTTAGTATATTCAAACAAGAGTTATCTTCTGTTTCATAAGTCGTTTGGGCTATCACTTTATTTTTCTCATTCAATACCACAAAACTGGAAGCACCCATCTTATCGGCATCTATCCCTAAGAATTTTGTCAGATAATCGCTTGCTGCACTTATCGGATTGTAGAAATCAATAATGGCATACCATTTTCTCTTCCGGTTTTGATTAACCACATAAATGGGGCCTCCAACTTTATGGTTTTCCATGTAAGCTTCCACCTCCGCACTGCTCTGTGCACAAATAGGATAAAAGTCCACATCCTTGCGTCCCGAAAGCAGCTTATAGATTTGAGGATAAAGCACCAAAGAAGGCTCGCAATAGTCGCAAAGGATATATACTACTTTATAGGGCTTCGTAGATTTCTTGATTTTTGTAGCCAACTCTGCGTCTCCTAAATTCACAACCTGGCCATAAAGCTGAAAGCCGAACAAACTCAAAAATAAAATCAGACTTAACTTTCTCATCGCATTCTCTTTAATAGGTACTTTGCCTCAAGGTCTATCCACAGGTTTTCCTACAACTTCGATAACATACCCACCATGTTGACCTAAAGAATCAATAAAAGGAATATTACCGGCTCCTATTTGTCCTGTTTCAAATAAATATTCAATCCTCCGATTCATTTCCTCATACATTTTATCTGAATTCAACAAATCTTCCATATCCTGCACCGTTACGGGATCATTCACCCAATAAAGGTCATCATCAACTATCAAACAAGCATCATTCTTATCAAATCCATCAGGAAACTCTTCATCCAACAACAGCTCCATATAATAACGGGAATTCAACGTATCCTCCTTTAACTCTACCAAATATTCGCCTGGGAATATAGCTTTTTCGGCTACCTTCACAGTCGTATTTTTCGGAAAAAACTTAAAATCACATAAACCGAAACCACTTTTACAGTCAAGTTTCTTACGAGCCAATTTCACACTTACAAGATTTAAAAATTTCAAATCTTTGGGATTGACTGTAGCGCTCGGTGCCCTTTTATCTGGGTGCTCATCAACCAAAGACTTAAACTTAACCTTATTCATAAAAGCAATTTCATCAAAACCATCCTCTCTTACCTCTTCTTTTACGCTGTTTTCCGAAACTTGTTCTTCTGATTGACATCCTACAACCAAAGCCATAACAGCCAAAGCACATCCCATAAAAAAATTACTTGTTCTCATAGTCCAATATTTTTAGTTAATACCCTACAAATATAATAAATCACACAAAAAACAAACAATAAATATTCTATTTTTTTATCTAAGAATAAATTTTAATTAAAAATCAATGGTCCATCATCTGCATTCACAGACAATGAACCATTATTTTCCACTTCATTCGTTTAAGCCGACCAACATTGACCGCACTTTCCTAACGAATCGACTTCCACTCTTTCGGTGACCAACTGTCCACCCAACGGATGACCGGCGTACCGTCGGCTTCAAAATCTATCGGCAACCATATATGACGGGAATTTTTCAGGCTCTGCGGATTCCAACGGTCGGCCATGAACACAAAACCGTCCTCCATGCCTTCCACCTTAAAAATATACGTGCCTTGCGTATGGAAAGACTTTTTGGCATCTTTCCCAACAAAAGGAGAAGGAAGCTGCTCCCATGGCCCCCACAAAGAAGCGGCCTTGAACATGCGGGCTTCATTCGGTGTCCAACCCGTACAGCCACTCGTAATCATCCAATACACGCCGTCACGCTTAAAAATGGTCGGAGCCTCGTTCTGCCCGCCCGGCGCGATACGTACATACCGTCCGGTATAGTCTAAATAATCGTCCGTCAGTTCAGCCAAGTTCAACGTCAGGTTCTCCTCTGCCGAATAAATATGATAGGCTTTACCGTCATCGTCCACGTACACGGTCATGTCCCGGCTCATCTGTCCGCCCGGTACGTCGCGCGCCAAAAGCAAACCCTCACGAATCGCCTCACGCCACTCCGGTGTCCACCATTCCTTATAGTCCGCTTCCTTCAGTTTCTTAGCTTTTCGGATGTCACGGCGCGAAAAGTCCGTCGGCCATTTGCCCGCATTCGGGCGCAAAGAACGGATAAACCGAAACGGCCCCACCGGAGAATCGCTCTCGGCAAAGCCCACACGGGCGGCCGCATAGCCCTTCCCTTTCAGTTCCAGATGGAACAACATGACAAATTTCCCTGTTTTAGGATTGCGTACCACCTTGGGACGCTCCATGATACAGCCCCGTTCTATGTCATGCCCGGATTCCTCGGAAACAGCCAAAGCCACTCCTTCGTCTTCCCAATTCACCAGATCGGAAGAAGAATAAACCTCTACGCCCACTTCGGTGGTAAACCCGCGTGCAGGCCGGTTCTCGCCATACCAATAATACTTGCCTTCATGGAACAACAGACCGCCCCCGTGGGCATTGATGTGTTCCCCTTTCCGATCCGGCCATTCCTGCCCCGGAGTAATACGTTCCAAAGACCGGGCACCTACCGATGCCGCCATCACAAGTCCCCATACACAAAAAATCAAAATTCGCTTTAGTTTCATCCTATATTGCTTATCAGGTTAATCATTTCATACCTCTTGCTTTGTAAATACGTTCTTTCGCATTGTTGATTTGCTGGAATTTCTCTTCCGCAGCCCGCCGCACATCTTCTCCTAACGTCGCCACGCGGTCGGGATGATGTTTCAGAGCCAATTTGCGGAAAGCCTTACGCACCTCTTCGTCCGTGGCCGACGGCTCTATTTCCAGTACTTTATAGGCATCTGCCAAAGATTCGCCTTTCAAGTTGAGCATAGAATCCACCTCTCCGGCAGACAACTCCATGGCCAAAGCCACTTCACGCAACGCCGTTATCTCTTCCGCACATACGTTCCCGTCGCTTTGTGCAATCCTTACCAAGAAATTCAACAACTGCAATCGCTCGCCGTAGTTCAGATGTGCAGCAATCTGTCTGCCGCAATCGAAAATCATATTCCGGAACGCCACTGGAGACACACCATCCAACCGTTTGGCCTCATCGAAGAGTTTCAGCAAGATTTGTTCCCCCTCTTCGACCGCGCTCTCCCCGAAATTCGCACGGAGGAAACGACGGACGAATTCCATTTCGCTGTGCATGATTTTCCGGTCTGCCCGTATCACGTAAGAGGCCATCACCAACATCGAAAACAAAAAGCTGTTTCGCTGCCCCTGTTCATAGCGGGCTCGCCCCGCCTCATCCGCTTGCAAATCCTCTTGCATGCCTACAGCCTGCTTGTCAAACCACGAACCGATAAAATAACCGGCCAGTGCACCCAACGGGCCCATCGTCATGAATCCCATCGCACTGCCTATCCATTTTCCCAATCCCATATTATATTCATTTTTATTTGGAAAACCCTAACCATGGAAGACGAGTACAAAGACGCATGAAAATACCGTTTCCCGATTGGCCATGCCTACCCGTCCCCAGCCTTCGTACGGGCAAAGATATAAAGTTTTTCGCAGAAGACCGGAAAAACGGGTCCTTTTTCTTTCCACGCCCTCGGCGACACACCGTTCCTACCGTTGCTATAGGTGAAATATAAAAAAGGGAGAATACCCCATCGTGAGCATTCTCCCTTTCACATTATAATAGGTTTCCGTAAACTGTCCGGCTTACATCATGCCGCCCATGCCCCCCATTCCGGGAGCACCCATCGGCATATCGGCTTTTTCTTCCTTCTTGTCGCAGATGACACATTCGGTAGTCAAGAACATGCCGGCAATAGAAGCGGCATTCTCCAAAGCCACACGAGTCACCTTGGCCGGGTCGATGATACCGCTGGCTTTCATGTTCTCGTATTTGTCCTCACGGGCATTGTAACCGAAGTCGCCTTCAGCCTGGCGTACTTTCTCTACAACCACCGAACCTTCCAAACCTGCATTCTCCACAATCTGACGAAGAGGCTCTTCGATGGCACGTTTTACGATATTGATACCTGTGGTTTCATCTGCATTGGCACCTTCCAAGCCTTCCAAAGCCTTGATGGCGCGGATATATGCCACACCGCCACCCGGAATGATACCTTCCTCAATAGCTGCACGCGTTGCGCACAAGGCGTCGTCCACACGGTCTTTCTTCTCTTTCATTTCCACCTCACTCGGCGCACCGACATAGAGCACAGCCACACCACCGCTCAACTTAGCCAGACGCTCCTGCAACTTCTCTTTGTCGTAGTCGCTGGTAGAGTTGGCAATCTCATTCTTAATCTGATTGACACGATCCTTGATGAGCTCGCTCTGTCCGTGACCGTTAACGATGGTCGTGTTATCCTTAGAGATAGTCACCTTGTCGCAAGTACCCAACATTTCGATGGTAGCCTGCTCCAACTTCAAGCCCTTCTCTTCGCTGATGACCACACCGCCCGTCAGCACGGCAATATCTTCCAACATGGCCTTGCGACGGTCGCCGAAGCCCGGAGCTTTCACGGCACAAATCTTCAACTGGCTACGCAGACGGTTCACCACCAAAGTAGTCAACGCCTCGCTGTCTACGTCTTCGGCAATCACCAACAACGGGCGACCGCTCTGCACTGCCGGTTCGAGGATAGGCAGGAAATCCTTCAAGTTGGAAATCTTCTTGTCGTAAATCAAGATGTAAGGATTCTCCATCACGCACTCCATCTTCTCCGTATCGGTCACGAAATAAGCCGACAAGTAGCCACGGTCGAACTGCATGCCTTCCACCACACCGATAGTAGTGTCGCGTCCCTTGGCTTCTTCGATGGTAATCACACCGTCCTTGCTGACTTTCTTCATGGCTTCGGCCAAAAGTTTCCCGATTTCCGGGTCATTATTGGCACTGACGGTAGCCACTTGTTCTATCTTGTTGTAATCATCGCCCACCTGTTCAGCCTGGCCTTTGATGTGCTCTACGACTTTGGCCACGGCCTTGTCGATACCGCGTTTCAAGTCCATCGGGTTCGCACCGGCAGCCACGTTCTTCAAGCCCACGCTCACAATACTTTGCGCCAATACGGTAGCCGTGGTCGTTCCGTCACCGGCATCGTCACCCGTTTTGCTGGCCACGCTCTTGACCAACTGCGCACCTGCGTTTTCAAACGCATCGGCCAACTCGATCTCCTTGGCTACGGTCACACCGTCTTTCGTAATATGCGGCGCACCGAATTTCTTTTCGATAATGACGTTACGTCCTTTCGGGCCGAGAGTAACCTTTACCGCATTGGCCAACTGGTCCACGCCGTTCTTCATCAGTTCACGGGCTTCTATGTTGAATTTAATATCTTTTGCCATGATTCTATTCCTTTCTTTTGTCTATTATATATTAATGTATAAAACGAAAAATTATGCCAACACAGCCACCACGTCGCTCTGTCGCATAATCAAATATTTCTTGCCTTCGAATTCCAGTTCCGTACCGGCATACTTACCGTACAGCACGGTATCGCCTTCCTTCAAGACCATCTCTTCGTCTTTCGTACCTTTACCCACTGCAACGATAGTACCTTGCAACGGTTTTTCCTTGGCGGTGTCGGGAATGATAATGCCACCTACTGTCTTCGTCTCTGCCGGAGCCGGTTCAATCAGCACACGGTCTGCTAATGGTTTAATGCTCATAATGGATAAATTTTATAGTTGTACATTTTAAAAATTCTACTCCAATCCATACGAAAAACATGCCAAAGCTTCAGGACTGACACTTTGGCACACTTTCACTGCGCGCACCCCCGAAAAACGGCAGACTTTCTGCCAACCTTACTTCTGTGGCTTTATGTCACACAAGTGTGTTCAATAACCAAATACTTAACAGTTGAAAGTCCCGTCTCGTTCAACGATTATCACCAGGCATTCGCATGTATCCTGTCTTCGATACGGATTTCCTTTTGTTTAGGAAGGAAAGCACCCTTTGCAGGATATCCGATAGCCAGCAAACAAGTGAACTCGTAACCTTCCGGAGCTTTCACTATTTCCTTTATCTTGTCTGCCTCGTCGCCCACGGGAATATGGAATACAGCCCCAAGCCCTTCGCTGGTAGCAGCAAGCAACATGTTTTCCAACGCGCACCAAGCCGAGGCAAAGTAATTAAGTGAACTCTGTTCCACGGGCTTCAACAGTGGATGTGTCTGCTGACGGAAGAAAGGGATAATAAGCAGCCCGCTCTCCATCAACATTTTCTGTTGTTTGGGCAGTGCGTCGGCAAACATCGCCATCTTATCCTTGTCGCCCGACTCATCCACCTCGAACACAAGCTCCTTAAACGCGACCATGTTCTTGGCAAGCGGGGCAATCACCTTGGCAATGTTCTCACGGCCGCGCACAACGACAAACTCAAGCTGGCGCAAATGATCGTTGGTTGGAGCTTTGAATGCCGAACCGATAACTCTTTTGAGAACCTCGTCGCTCACTTCCCGGTCTGAGAAATCGCGATACGTGCGACGTTTTTCCAATACTTCGTAAAAATCCATAGTGTCATTCGTTTATAGGTTGAACTTATTTGTCATTAACAATGGCAAAGATAGCGTTCTTTATTGTAGAGATTTTGCCTTATCGTATCAAATAATTGTCGTACATTTGCATATACAAAAATCTCAGATATGGAAAATGTGGTAATCCCGTATGAATTACCGGAAACGGAAAATCATTCTTTCTTTTTCATAGACCAACATATAGACACGAGACTCGAGGCAAAGTTGCACCGGCATGATGCTTGGGAATTGTACTATGTGGTGCAAGGACGCGGAGCAAGAATGGCCGGCGACACTTTACTGCCTTTTACTGAAGGAAATGTAACTTTAATACCTCCTTCCATGCACCACCATTGGAACTATTCCCCGTCGTCCGCCGACGAGAAAGGGCACGTCCACTACCGGATGGTGGCCTTCAAACATTCCTTTGTATTGAATTGTATGGAAACTTTCCCGGAATTACGGAACCGGCTTGCCGGAATGACCTTCCCGACCGAAGCATTGACATTCGGAACGGCAAGCTCACGTCTTATCCGCCACGCACTGACCAAGATGGATGGATTGGACGAATTAGGAAGGTTATGCGAAATGTTCCGGTTGCTTCCCATCCTCTTCACGGCATCAGACTACACATTCGTCGGCAAACCCATGCGGATAGAACGTGACGTGCGGCGCATGCAGCAAATCTGCGCCTACGTCATGGCTCACTATATCCATCCGATTTCATTAGACGACATCGCAACCGAAATAGGAATGAACCGCTCCGCCTTCTGTTCCTACTTCAAACGTCACAAAGGCATGACCTTTTCACAGTTCGTCACACGATACCGGTTGGACACCGCATGCAACCTGCTGACGCATTCACAAAACTCCGTATCCGAGATTTGCTATTTGGTGGGATTTCAGGATGTCCCCCATTTCGTGAGAGTATTTACAAAAGAGAAAGGAATGTCTCCGGGAAGATACAGGAAAAAGCATTAATCCGCCCGTTTTATTCGCTAAATCCGACAATATTCCGTAATTTTGCAGAAAGCAACAAACGATGAAGCTACGACTGACCTATCTTGCCGTATTCCTCATAATCCTTTCCGTACTGGCTTTCCTCCCCAAAACGGGAGGCTATATCTGGCAGCCGGAAATCATCAATCCGTTGTCTGCGTTGCTGTTTACGCTATTGGTCTATCTGACCGGCCACATCGCCCGCTCCACCCAAAGTGCCGCCGGTGTTCTTTGCACGGCCATGTTTGTCCTGCTGTTCTGTCCGGATTCGCACGAGTTCTTCAACCGCGACGAGACAGCCGTCATGACCCTCTCGTCCACTTGCATCGTCCCGTTCTTCATTTCGCAATATACCCGTATTTCCAATAAAAATTTCAAATACGGCTACTTCCTGATGTTGTTGATGGGTATCTTTTGCAGCTATACGCACGACAGCATCACGATTCCGCTCTGCGCCAGTTTTCTCACACTGTCCTATTTGCAGCGCGACCGGCTGTTTCGCCTGGCCTGCTGGCCCATGGTCATAGGTTTTGCCATCGGCACCACGCTCTGCCTTTTACAGTCCACCTTCTGGAAACAGTCATCATGGAGCGACCTGACCGCCTTGTCTTCCCAAACGGCGGACGGTTTCACCCAACTGTGGGAGACCAAAGTGTTCATGTTCGCCACCCTGCTCACCATTTATTTCTTGTCTTCACGGAAAAAACGGAAACGGCTATGGCGCATCTCCCGCGAGCACAAGCTTCTGACTTATTGCCTGTTGTATTCTTTCTGCGCCATTCCTTTTGCTCCGTTGGGAATAGACAGTGCCATCTCCGGCGTATGTTTCTTTTGCATGTTCTGGGCATTGTTCCTGTTCCAACAGCTTTTAGTCCTGTTTCGCGAACACCGCCGCAAGAAACTCAAACCACGAACCTGAACGGTCAACGTTCCGGCATCTGCCACTCTTCGAGGTCGTAAACAGCTTCCACGGCCTCTTCCACACTGTCCGGCAAAGACGGGAAAAAATCTATCCCCGTGATGCGTTCCACTTCGTCCACCGAATTGACATACGCATCAAGCGGACGGTTGCCCGACTTATTCTTATAGATAAAGCCGATGGCCTTCAACGGCTCCGGACAAAACACAACCTTATAGAAAGCCTCGGGCACCGTAACCCGGCTTTGGCCGGTATGCCGATGCTGTCCACGGTAGAGAACAGGCCCAGCCACCACATACAGCCTCCCGTTTTCCATCGTCCAGTCGCGACAAGCTTCTTCCAATTCTTTCCAGTCGCCCCGGTTCAGGTTATGGTCTTGCGGACAAACATTCGTCATGTAAAAGCTTTCGCGCATGGCTTGTTCGTTCCATTTGTTGTCTGCCGCCGGACAAAGATGTCCGCGGTCATAGCCCGAGCGTTTGTAGTCTTCCGTCGTCACGGGATTAGCCACTTCGGGGTCGGGCAGGAATTTGTCGTAACGGCTTACCGTCTCCTCGAAACGTTCGGGCGTCAATGTCCAGGCCACCCAGTTCGGTATTTTGGTCTCCGCATTATAGGAAACCGTATAACCCGTATGGCGAATCACTTGGCTGTTTCGTTCCCGGACCAATTCCGGCAATCCCGGTTCCATATCCTCCGTGCCGGACGAAGGACTGCTACCGAAAACCTGCCCGTTCGTTGTCTCCGGTAAGAATCTGTCTCCCGTCCACAGTTCCACATAATCACGCAGACGGTCGTAACCACCCGTCAAGACCACTACGGCAGCCGCCAAGCCGCCGATTATCATTTTCAGTTTCATTTTTCCGATTTCAGTTTGCTTATTTCCCGTTTAAGATTTCCGCACCTTAGGACGACGGAGCGTACGCACCCAAGATTTATCCCACTCCGCCACGCGGAAGGAATCCACGATTTTCTGTATGGCCTTGTTCTGCGTTTCGTCGTCCAACCGTCCTTCGGCCAACAACGGACGCGTCTTCTCTGGATATTTGGCAAAGCAGACAGACACCGCCCATGCTACCGCCATGGACGCATAATACCCATTTGGACGTACTGCCGCGCAGGCCTCCAGCACGCGGTCGATAAAATCGTCCGTGACGAAATGTGCCAAAAGCATCACTACGGCAAAACGTTGGGAAAATACTTCCCCGCTATATAAATAAGGCTGCAAGAATGCCCACACCTCCTCACGGTGTTTTCGCACGAACTTGAATCCCGAACAAGGGGAATCGCACAAAGCCCAATCGTTGATTTTACGCACATAGGCTGTCATGCGTTCCATCTGCTCCTCAAATGGCATCCGAGCTGCCCCCGTCACGTAACCCTGCAACATGACTTCTTCGAACGTGTCGTCTACAGCCTCCTCCAAATAAGTACGCCAATCTCCCTTGGTAATCTCTTTGGCCAATGCCCGCAGCACGGGCAGACGCACACCTACCACGGGGCGGGCACCAGGCATCAACGAAGTCACAAAAGCAGCATACCGAGCATCGGCATGCGCCGCCAAAAAGTCCTTGATTTCTTGACAAACCATAGTCTACAAGCATTTCATTGTTCTACAACACCGGCTTTCCCGTTCAGCCTTTTCTTTACTATGGCCGGGCAGCCTGCCGCAAGGGAATCGTCGGGAATATCTTTCACCACCACGCTACCGGCAGCAATGACGCAGCGATTCCCGATGGTCACTCCCGGACAAACTACCACGCCGCCGCCCAACCAACAGTCTTCGCCGATGGTAATGGGATAGGCAGTTTCTTTCGGTTCGCGCCGTTCCATGTAATCAATAGGATGTTGGGGCGTGTAAAACTGGCAACAAGGCCCCACCTTCGTATTCCTCCCGATGCGGATGTAACCGGCATCAAGCATCACGCAATTATAATTCACAAACACATTTTCGCCCAGCACGATGCCCGTGCCATGGTCGCATTGGAAAGGAGGGTTAACCACAGAAGTGGACGGTATGCCTGGTATCAGGTCTTCTATCGTCTTCCGGTAATTCCCGTCGTACACGGTCATCGTCCGCATTCGGGCACACAACGTGGCAGCACGCTCGAAACTCTCTTGCAACTCCGGCGCGGCGAAGCAATAAAGTTCCCCGCTGCGCATCTTTTCCATTTCCGTCTTCATATTTTTCCCTTTTGTCTTGTTCTTCAAACGCAAAGTTAAGAAGAATCCGGCAGGGACAGTAGAAAACCACACCATAACTTTCAAGCAGGAGCTAAAACAAAAGGCAGACCGTCTCCCGCCTTCCACCTGCCTGCCCCGCGCCATTCGGCCTCATCCCGAACACGGCCAGAAGTCCTCTTCAAAAGTTTCGGCTGAGAACCGAAAATCAATCTCAGCCAAATGAAAAATCATTCGGCTGAGATTGGAAAATCGTTTGGCGCAGATTGAAACAGCGCACTTAACCCGCTCATTTTCAGGGTTGATTTTCCTCGTCCCAATAGCCGCTGTACGAAATACTCTGCGCATTACTCGGAATCAAGATAATATCCGCCCTTCCGCTCCCGTATCCCGTCACGGTAAACTTATACACCACCGGCACCTTGCGCACGCTGAACTCCACACGCTTCCCCTTGTCGCCCACGTCACGGGTCTTGACATCCTTCGCCGGAAGGGCGAAACGCAGACCGTCGTCGTTCATTGCCGGTTGGTACACCCTTCCCATATAAGGCAAATACACAAAAGCGGAATCATTACGCAATGCCACTCCGTAACCGTATGAAAGCGTACGTGCCGGATAAGATACCGGCATCATATACGTCACAGCCACATTAAAGCTGTCGGCATCGAAAGCTTTGGCGTCCTGTGAGAAAACCGACATCAGACTCCCCCATAAACAAACCGCCGACAATACCAATCGCTTGCCCATCATTTTATTCTGTCTTTAAGTTGCACATCTATCTAACCAGCAATTTGCCGGCTACAGCCTCTTCCGTATCTTTCAATTCCAAACGGTAATAATATATTCCGGGTTTCAGTCCACGTATTTCGACTGTCCCTCCATTCATGCGGATATCTGCCACCTTACCGCCGTCAGCCGCATACACGTAAAGCCTGTCTGCCCGTCTGCTGCCCGTCCAATAGAAGGCAGCCGTACCATCCGACACACGGACATCCAACAGGCCACTCTTGGCTGAGCGCACGCTTTCTCCTTTCAGAGTGGTACAGTCCCAATAATCGGGATGAAGGTACAGGCATTCGTCACCACGGTAACAACAAGTCAGACGACCGGCAATTTCCTTTCCGTCCTCTATCTGACGCCATGGCAAAAACATGTCCCAACCATTCAATGAACCAATACCTTCCACCCACACATCATCATCCTTTCCGACCAAAAAAAGACGCTTGCGCTTCACCCCCTCGTACACGACCGAATCCACTTTCTCTACATACAGCGTATCCAAAGTCACACGCGGCGGCCAGTATTCAGTTTGTGTTATCCATTCCCAAGACTTCAATACCGCCACGAAATCACCTTCTTGCAACGTGAAGTCGTACAATAATTCCACCACCTCGGGATAATGAGGATAACCGTCCCCCTCCAAATAATAAATTTTCCCGTTGATTTCCTGCAAACTCATTGAGGAAAGCGTGAAACTCCCCTCTATCCCCTTGTTTTCCGGTGAGCGTACAACAGGGCCCTGCCCAGATGATTCGTACCACTTCATGTCCTCCGAAAGCATGGACGGGGATTTTCCATCTGCTATTTCCCCATTGAAATACAAAGTTTTACCATCGTCCGACACAACGTGCAAAAGGTACTGCAGGGACGATGAGCCATCGGTCGGCCGAGGACGCCAATGCTCAAAAAAACTTTCTTCGCTCCCAATGCCTTCTATCCACTTTTCTTCGTCCGCCAACCTACTGCTCCGCGCAATGGTTAGCACACGCCGCCCTCCTATCGTATCCACATACTTTACCACCATCTCTTCCATCCCGTCCAAGCTCAATCCCAAAGCCGCAGCCTCCTCCGCATTACGGAACATGCCCACCTCATCGTATTCCGTACGATAGAACTTGTCACCGGCCTGCATGGAAAAGTCATACAGCAACCGAGGAGCATACTCCGACTCTACATATTCATCCAAAGGAGTAAACCAGACCTTGGATTCTTGTTCACGAAACGCACCGCAAAGCCGTTCATTGACATATAACTTCTTCCACGTTTGTCCTGCCAACAACGTATCGTCTCCCAAATAGTAACAATTAGTCTTACTGTTAGAGTAGTGAGGTCCTAACCATCGGTAATACCAATACGGCACATACCAACATGTCCCCGTCTTGGAAAACTCTGTCTGAGCTGCCAGCGAAGCGCACCACACCATAGCCAAGCAACACAAGAAAGTAAACTTTGTTTTCATAGGCATCTCCTTTCTTTAAAGGTTATAAAAAACGGCCTTTGCTGTTTGACTATAAAGTAACAACAAAGGCCGTTAAGTTGTACCCCGAAGGATTATTTTTTAATGATATTTATCATCTCGTCCGGCGTCAGGAGCAACTGTTCTCCCGTCGCCATATTTTTCAGTGTGACCTTCCCCTCGTTCATTTCATTCTCACCGACTATCGCCACGAAAGGCACCGCCTTGGCATTGGCATAACTCATCTGTTTTTTCATCTTGGCACTGTCGGGATAAATCTCGCAACGCACTCCGGCCTGACGCGCCTGCGCCATGACGGGCAAACAATAAGCCGCCTCGGCCGCGCCGAAATTCACAAAAAGCAACTCCGTGCCCGTGACAGTCTCCTTCGGATAAAGGTCCAGTTGGTTCAGCACGTCGAAGATGCGGTCTGCCCCGAACGAGATGCCCACGCCGCTCACTCCCGGCATACCGAATATACCTGTCAGGTTATCGTAACGGCCTCCTCCGGTGATGCTGCCGATTTCCACATCCAAAGCTTTCACCTCGAAAATGCAACCGGTGTAATAGTTCAGCCCCCGGGCCAAAGTCAAATCCAGTTCCATCGCGTTCCGCAGTCCTAAAGCCGATAATGTGTCGAGTACGAACTCACATTCCGCAATGCCCTTCAAACCGGTCTCACTCTCGGCCAGAACGTCCTTCATCACGGCCAGCTTCTCCTTGTTCGTTCCGCTCAGACTGATGATGGGCTGCAAACGGGCCACGGCCTCGTCACTGAGACCGCCGGCCTTCAGTTCGGCATTCACATTGTCAAGCCCTATCTTATCCAATTTGTCGATGGCCACGGTGATGTCCACAATCTTGTCCGCCGCTCCGATCATCTCGGCAATACCCGTCAGAATCTTGCGGTTGTTCAGTTTGATGCACACCCGTATACCGAATTGGGTGAATACCGTATCCACAATCTGCATCAGTTCCACTTCGTTCAGCAAAGAATCGCTACCCACCACGTCGGCATCGCATTGGTAAAACTCCCGGTAACGCCCCTTTTGCGGACGGTCGGCACGCCACACAGGCTGTATCTGGTAACGCCTGAAAGGCATGGTCAGTTCGTCACGGTGCTGCACCACATAACGGGCAAAAGGTACGGTCAGGTCGTAACGCAGTCCTTTCTCACACAGACGGGCCGCCAGTTTGTTCGTGTTCGCCTCGCCCAGTTCTTCCGGCGCTATTCCGGAAAGAAAATTGCCGGAGTTCAGTATTTTGAAAAGCAGTTTATCTCCCTCCTCGCCGTATTTGCCCATCAACGTGGAGAGGTTCTCCATGGCAGGTGTCTCGATTTGCTGAAAACCATACAAAGCGTAAACGCCTCGGATGGTGTCGAATATATAATTGCGTTTCGCCATCTCCACGGGCGAAAAATCACGTGTACCTTTAGGTATTCCGGGTTTCGTAGCCATATTCTATATCCTTTTTATGATTCCTGCGCAAAATTACACTTTTTTTTCATACAACTTGTCATACGACTCGGAGATAATACGCCGGAATATAGTTTGCATCCGTTTTTATTTCTAACTTTGCACGAGATTAAAAGCATTCAAGCGTATGAAGTTTTTTCGAAAATCCGCCCCGGAAAAAATAGAGCAACCTGACTCGCCCGTACCGACTGTCTCCCCGGACATCACGTCCACTACAACCCCGAACCTCACCCCTGAAGAAACCGCCCGAAAGTGGTTTACCGAAAAGTTCGGTACAGACATGCCCGAAGAGGTGACGCGGACGTTCCGCCAAATCGCACAGGCTGAAGCCAAACGGCAAAAGGCCGGCGAACAGGTGCTCGATCCCAACGAACTGAAACGCATACAAGACAGCATAAGGCTCTACAAGACCAAGCTGACCAACATCACGCAAACGCTGAACGGCTTGCAAGCACAGAAAGAATGGCTGCACAAGTTCAAGGAACTGAACGCCACGTTGGAAAAGTACAGGCAAGCCTTTTTCGAAAGCAACAAGAACTACAACGCCCACCTGAAGGAAATCAGGGAACTGGAACGCTTTGAGACTTTTGAAGCGGTGCTAGGCAACTACCAACGCATCAAGGCGAAAGAAAACGTCCTCCACTTCATACGCAAAGGCAGTGCTTTGCATGCAGAAAAACTGACGGAAGCCTTATCGGCAGACAAAGCAAACCAAAAAAAGGCGGAAACCGAAAACAAGAAATACCAGGAAGCATGGCACAACTTGCAACAGATACAGAAAACGCTGGCCGAAGGTTACCGCCTGCAAGCCGCCTTGCGGTTCCACGAAGCCGACCTGAAAGAACTATCCGACTACAAAGAACGAATCGAGCAAGCACTCTCCACAGTACAAAAACAAGGTAAAGAAACAGCGGAAGAACTAAAAAAGAACAAGGAACAAGCGGCACAGCAACAACAGCAGTTGCAGAACTTGGAATCGTTACAAAGCATGTTGGAAAAGGGGGAGGCCATACAGACACGCCTGAACTTCCTGCAATCCCGTAAAAAACGCAAAGAACAGTTGCAAACCGTGCTCGAAAGGACACTCAGAAAACAGCACGAACAAGACGAGAAACTAAACAAGCTGTTCCTATCCTCACAAGGCATCGACGCACAAATCAACACGTTGCAAAGCGAGTTGCAAGTACACCAGAAAAGCATCGTGGGCATGAACAGCTACAACCTGCAGCAACGGGCCATGGACCTGAAAAGCAAAAAGGAAATGCTGACGAACGCCACACGGCTGTGGAAACAAATTGCGGAAGGATACAACCGCGTAGACGAGAAAAGCCAGGAAATCATGCGCATGCGCCATCATAATGATGCCCTGAAAGCGCAAATAGCCAAACTGGAACCGGAAACGGCCGGACTTCAAAGGCAATGCGAGGAACTGAAATACGCCTATACCCTCAGCAAAAGCCAGGATGTCATGCAACTGCGGAAGGATTTGCAGGAGGGGGTCAGTTGCAGCGTATGCGGCGCGACTCACCATCCCTACCATTCCGACACGCTCCTGGAACAAAGCAAACTCATCGGAGAAATCAAAATCGAATTCGAACAAGCCGCCACGGAACTGAAACACAAACAATCCCTCTTGGACGAGCTGAGAAGAGAGCAAGCCGTAGAGGAAGGGCGCATCGAAATGTGCCATCAGGCTTTGGAGACTTACAAACAGATATTACAGGATCACGTGGCGCACTGGGAAGACTTCGTTGCCCTGGACCGTTCCTTCAAAGACTGTTCCGCCAGCACGAACTTCGAGGGGCGGCGCATCATGTTGCAACAGCTCATGGAAAAGACGGGAGTGGATGCCGAGGACGCCCAGAAAGAACTGGACACGTTCAATTACCACCAGTCCAACATCAACGCCCTCAACGAAAAAATCGCCCTGAAAGAACAGGAAAAGGACGAAATCGCCGTACGGCTGAACGAAGTGAACACGGGCTGCCAGGTCGTGGCCTACCGAGTGGAACAACTGCAACAATCCCTGTCGCGCACCAACGGCCAGTACAGCGAGCTGTTCGAGGAAATCGACAAGATGATGGCCATCTCCAACTGGTATAAAGTATGGACGGAAAACCCCGAGAACCTGAGAATTTATATCCAACAGCAGATGGAACGCTGGTTCAGCCTGAAAAAAGATATGGCCGAAACCAAAAACGAGACCATCCGCCTGCAAACCTTGCAGGAAACGACGGACCGGTACATACAGGCTTTGTGCAAACAACGGGACTTCATCAACGGGAAAATAGAACGGATGTCGGAATACCGGAACCAAATACACGAACAATTATACAAGATGTTCCGGGAAGGCGACGTAGAAGACTACAACAAAACAGTATTCGACACTTTATGTTCCTTGGAAGAACAAAAGGAAGAGGCCCGGCACAAAGCGGACGAAACACATGCCCAGGCAGCCCGACACCAAGGTTACAACCAACGTATGACAGACACGGCTCAGGAACTCGAAACGCAAATCGCCCAAGAGCGTTCGGAGCTGGATATTTGGATCAGGAAATACAATGCCCTGCATTCCCCCGTGCAGTTCTCCGAACTGGAACAGACATTCAACAGCACGACCGACTGGAATGCCCTGAGGCAGGAAATCAGAACCCTCACGCTGCAAAACATGCTGGCCGAAGCACGGGCCGACGAAGCCCGTCTGGCTCTGGCCGCCCATCAAGTGAACGCCCTTTCGCAAGGACAGGACAAGGAAGACCGCACAGCGGCGCTGAACACTGAAATAGCACGGTTGGAAAGCGAACAGGACAATATTCTGGTACAAATAGCCGGATGCCAGGCCAAACTGGAAGCCCATGAAACCGGATTGCGGAAGCTGGCGGCCGGACAGAATTCCTCTATCATCTCATAAAGCGCATGTCACACTTATCCTTTCTTAAATTATGGCCGCTCCTGCTCATCGTCCTGCTCGTCGCGACAGGGTGCCGCTCCTCTCGTTCACTACGTGGGGAACGCTTCGTTTTGGTCGTCGATGCCGGACATGGCGGAAACGACCAAGGGGCCTCCGGGCGACGCTCGCTCGAAAAGGAAGTCAATCTAAAAGTAGCCCGACGCGTCTGCAAACTGATTCGCAAACAATGTCGCGACGTGGAAGTCATACAAACCCGCCCCGACGACGAGTTCATCAGTCTCAACGACCGGGCAGGCATGGCCAACTTCTACCGGGCGGATTTGTTTATCTCCATTCATTCCAATTCGGCCCGGGGATGGGCAGAAGGGACGGAAACGTTCATTCATCCTTCGGCACGCGGAAGCCGTAGCGAACGGATGGCCCGTCTCATCGAACAAGAGTATGTGAAAGCTGGACGGGAGAGCCGGGGCGTGAAAACGGCCAACTTCGCCGTACTGCGCAATACGCGCATGCCGGCCGTATTGACAGAAATAGGATTCATATCCAACCGCAGCGAAGAACGGTTCATGAACTCCCGTAAAGGCCAGAAACGTCTGGCACGCAGCATCAGCAACGCCTTCATCCGTTACCGGCGAAGCGTTCCATAATCTTCCGGCTACAAGCTATACATTATATAATAAGGTAAAAAGATTCTATTAAGATGAAGAAAAGTTTAATCGCCTTGGCGTTCGGTACGTTCGCCTTGGGCATGGCAGAATTCGTCATGATGAGCATTCTGCCCTACGTGGCCCAGTCCATGCAATGCAGCATCCCCGAAGCCGGACATCTCATCTCGGCCTACGCCATCGGTGTTTGCGTGGGTGCCCCTTCTGTGGTATTAGTAGCCCGTAAACGCCCGCTCCATCAAATCCTGCTGGGTCTCATCGTGATTTATCTGACGGGCAACCTTCTGATGGCTTCTTGCTCAGACCTCCATCTTGGCGTGCTCTTCCGGTTCATCTCCGGTTTGCCGCATGGGGCGTATTTCGGTGTAGGCTCCATCGTAGCCGACCGGCTGGCTCCTCGCGGCAAGAGTACCTCGGCCATCGCCATCATGTGCTCGGGCATGACCGTGGCCAACCTCATCGGCATCCCGGCAGGAACGTGGTTGAGCGACATGGTTTCCTGGCGCGTGATTTTCCTGTTCAACGGAGCATGGGGCATCCTCACCTTCATCCTGCTCTACCGTCTGGTTCCGCGAATGGAACCTCTTCCGAACACAGGGCTGAAAGGACAGTTCCGCTTCCTGAAAAGTGCGGCCCCCTGGCTCATCATGGCTACGACCACTTTCGGGAATGGAGGTATCTTCTGCTGGTACAGCTATATCAGCCCGCTCATGAACCGGATTGCGGGATTCGCCCCTTCCGAGATCACCATGCTTATGGTATTGGCCGGAGGCAGCATGTGCGTGGGAAACCTGTTGGGCGGTAAGCTGGCCGACCGCTATACGCCGGGCAAAACCATATTGGGCGTACAGGCGGTCATGATTTTCGGACTGCTCACCACTTTTTTCCTCGCGTCCTATCCGGGCATTGCCGTACTGATGCTGTGCATCTGCACGGCTTGCCTGTTCGGAGTGTCCGCACCGCAGCAACTGCTGCTGTTGCGTTTTTCCAAAGGCGGGGAAATGATGGGAGCGGCCTTGGTACAGGTAGCCTTCAATTTAGGTAACGCCGTAGGGGCGTACTGTGGCGGACTTCCCGTCACATACGGCCTGCCTTACAATTACCCGGCCTTAGTCGGCGCCGGTTTTGTAGTTATCGGCGTGGTTTCCACCGCCACGTTCTGCAAGAAATATCAAACGGCAAACGCTGGTATCTAATTATACCAGCCTATCGAACAGTACGGGAATCACTTGAAACGGCGAATCACTTCCACAAAGTCTTTCCCGTACTTTTCTTTTTTGAACTCACCGATGCCGCTGACCGTACCGAATGCCTCCACTGTTTGCGGACGAGCCTCACAAAGATTCTGCAACACCTTGTCGGACATGACGATATAGGGCGGAAAACCTTGTGCATCGGCCAAACGTTTGCGTAAAGCCCGCAAAGCCTCGAACAGTTCTTGGCTGTCTGCCGCCAACGGAGCCGCTGCCGGACGACCGCCCGTAAACAAAACGGGAGCCGCAACCGGACGAAGGGATTTACGTCCGCGCTTCTGCGGCTTCTCCTCCCTGCGGATAACGGCCAATTCCACTTTCCTACCTTTATATAAGACCTGCCTACCGCTTTCGGTCAACTTCAGGTGGTTGCCTTCTTCGTAAGCTATCTCGAACAGACCGTTCTGCAACATCTGCATCAGGTAGTCCTGCCAATCGCACGGCGGCACGTCGCGCCCCACCCCGAAAGTCTTCAGCGTTTCAAAATGTCCCTTCGTCACCTCCGGACTGAAATTGCCGCGCAAGATGTCCGTAAGCGTTCGGGCACTGACCTGTTCATCCGCCCGCACGATGGCACTCAAGGCTTTCTGGGCCAATATCGTACCGTCGAACCGTTGCGGAGGGTTCTTACACACATCGCAATTTCCGCAATCCCCGTCGGTATGTTCCCCGAAATAATTCAGCAAGATGCGACGACGGCACACGTCGGATTCCGCATATTCCTGCATCCGGCGCAGCTTCTCCATGTTGATTTCCCGCTGCCCGCTCTCTTGGGCAAACTTGGACAACTGCACCAAATCGCCCAATGAATAAAACAATACCGTTTCCGCCGGAAGACCGTCGCGACCGGCACGTCCGATTTCCTGGTAAAATCCTTCGATGCTTTTCGGCAAATTATAATGAATCACAAAACGGACATTGGATTTGTCTATGCCCATACCGAACGCCACCGTGGCACATACCACCTGCACACGGTCGTGGATAAAATCATCCTGTGCCCTCTCGCGCTCTTCAGTCGGAAGCCCGGCATGGTAGGCCACGGCTGCTATATCATGCCCACGAAGCATCTCCGCCACGCTTTCGGTGGTCTTCTTGCTCAGGCAATATATGATTCCGCAATCGTCGGGATGCCGGGCGATAAGTTCCAATATGGCACGGTCCTTGTCTTTCTTTTGATACCCGCGTTTCACGTCAAGACTGAGGTTCGGACGGTCGAAAGAAGAAATGAACACGACCGGATCGGACAAAGCCAACTGCTTCTGTATATCCTCCCGAGTCAAACGGTCGGCCGTAGCGGTCAATGCCACGATCGGCACATCGGGAAACGTCTGCCTCAACAATCCCAGTTGGGCATACTCCGGCCGGAAATCATGCCCCCATTGCGAGATACAGTGCGCTTCGTCCACTGCAAACAAGGATACTTTCATGTCCCTTATCAGATAAGGAAGCTCCAACATCAGGCGTTCGGGCGAAATATACAACAGTTTCAACTCCCCTCTCAGACAGGCCGCACGCACCCTGGCACTCTCTGCCTCGTCATTCATGCTGTTCAGTGCCGCCGCCGGCACTCCATTGGCCCGCAGTCCCTCCACTTGGTCTTTCATCAAGGATATCAAAGGAGATATCACGACTGTCGTCCCTTCCCTCATCAACGCAGGAACCTGATAACACAAGCTCTTCCCGCCACCGGTAGGCATGAGCACCACGACATCATGTCCGGCCAGAATATTCCCGATGATGTCCTCCTGTAAAGGACGGAAGGAGTCAAAGCCAAAATACCGTTTTAATATATTCTGCATAATTATTCACTACCTATTTTGTGAAAAACACCACAAAGATACGTCTTTTTTGCATCTTTTAATTGAATAGGCTTGTACAAGAAATAAAAAAACGCGATTTTTGCATACAAATGTACAATCAATAAAGAATAATCATATCCGACGAAGGGGCAAAAGAAAGGCTGATTATTTTTAATAAAAACAATCCGAAGTATGGGAAAGTATAATTTAACAGAAAAGAAAGAGAAGAATGCTGCCTATCGTTCGCTGGTAAGAGCCGAATTGGTAGACGAGTTGTATGAGAAAATCCTGAAAGTGTTCGTGGTGGACAAGAAGTATCGCGACCCAAGTTATTCTGCCAAGAAACTGGCCGAAGAGTTGAATACCAACACGCGTTACATCAGTGCCGTGGTCAATATCCGCTTCCATCAGAATTACTCCAGCCTGGTCAATGAGTACCGCATCAAAGACGCCCAGTATCTCCTGACGGACAAAAGATACATGGACAAGACGATGGAGGAAATTTCGGCTATGGTGGGATTTGCCAACCGTCAGTCCTTCTATGCGGCATTTTATAAAATCTTAGGTGTCACCCCGCGCGGTTACCGCATGGAACATCTCGCCAAAGAAAAGGAAACGGCCAAGGCTTGACCAAACATGAACCAAATATGAAGGGATACATCTATCGGATATATCCCTTTTTTCATTCATATACTCACATGCAAACAGAAACTTTTTCCTATAATGACGAGCAATTTGCAGATTTGCAGATGCTCCGTTACCGGGTGGACGGGTTCGACCGGCTGTCCATCGCCCGGAAAAAACTGATATATTATCTGTCCGAAGCGGCACTGGCAGGCCGTGACATCCTTTGGGACCAGAACGGAAAATACAACCTGCGGATACGGAAAACGTTGGAGACCCTCTACACCGACTATCCCGGTGACCGCAACAGCGCGGACTTCCGGGCACTCGCTGTCTACCTGAAACGTGTATGGTTCGCCAACGGCATACATCACCATTACGGCTGCGAGAAGTTCAAACCGGAATTCAGCGAGGCCTTCTTCCGGGAAGCCGTGCGGAACGTCCCTGCTGACAAGCTTCCGCTCGAAAAAGGACAGACGGCCGAGGAACTTTGCGACCTGCTCGCGCCCGTCATCTTCGACCCGGAAGTCATGCCCAAGCGTGTCAACCAAGCAGACGGGGACGACTTGGTCCGGACTTCAGCCTGTAACTATTACGGCGACGGGGTGACCCAGACGGAAGCGGAAACCTTCTACAACGCGATGAAGCAGGAGGGCGACCCGCGCCCTGTCATGTACGGCATGAACAGCCGGCTGGTAAAGGCCGACGGGAAATTGCAGGAAAAAGTGTGGAAGTCGGGAGGCTTATACGGTGCGGCCATCGACCGCATCATCTATTGGCTGGAAAAAGCCGCCGGCGTGGCAGAAAACGGGAAACAGGCCGAGGTGCTCCGCAAACTCATCGAATTTTACCGCACCGGCGACCTGAAAACATTCGACGAATACACCATCCTGTGGGTACAGGAGACCGAGGCGATGGTGGACTTTACCAACGGTTTCATGGAAACCTACGGCGACCCGTTGGGACTGAAAGCCAGTTGGGAAGGATACGCCAACTTCAAGGACTTGGAAGCCACGGTGCGTACGGAAAAGCTGAGCGCCAACGCCCAATGGTTTGAAGACCACTCTCCCGTGGACGACCGTTTCAAGAAAGCGGAATGCCGGGGGGTGTCGGCCAAGGTCATCAAGGCGGCCATCCTCGGAGGCGACCTCTATCCGGCCTCGGCCATCGGCATCAACCTGCCCAACTCCAACTGGGTGCGGGCGGAATACGGCAGCAAAAGCGTGACCATCGGCAACCTGACAGACGCTTACAACAAGGCGGCGCACGGTAACGGTTTCTTGCAGGAGTTCGTCATCGACGACGAAACGCTCCGGCTGCTCGACCGTTACCAGGATACCTGCGACGACCTGCATACCGACCTGCACGAATGTCTCGGACATGGAAGCGGCAAACTCCTGCCGGGCGTGGATCCGGATGCCCTGAAAGCCTACGGGGCGACCATCGAAGAAGCACGGGCCGACTTGTTCGGACTATATTACCTGGCCGACGCCAAACTGGTCGAATTAGGACTGACACCTGATGCCGAAGCCTACAAGGCACAATATTACGGCTACATGATGAACGGGCTGCTGACCCAAATGGTACGCATCGAACCGGGACGGGACATCGAAGAAGCCCACATGCGCAACCGCGCCCTCATCGCCCGGTGGGCCTTCGGGCATGGCCGGGAAGAAGGGGTGACCGAACTTGTAAAACGTGACGGGAAAACATACGTCCGCATCCGCGACTATGAGAGGCTCCGCGAGTTGTTCGGCCTTTTGCTCCGCGAGATACAGCGCATCAAAAGCGAAGGCGACTACGAAGCGGCACGCGACTTGGTGGAACGGTACGGCGTGAAAACCGACCCGGCCCTGCACGCGGAAATCCTGCAACGCTACCGGGCATTGCACCTCTCGCCCTACAAAGGCTTTATCAATCCGGTCTACACACCGGTCTACGACGAACAAAAGGAAATCACCGACATCAGGGTGGAATACGGCGAAGCCTACGACGCACAAATGTTGCGCTACAGCCGGGACTATGCCACCCTGCCTTACTGTAACGAATAATGGACATACCCGCAACCATCCGAAAGATAAAAACGGAGCTGCGCCTCGCCATGAACGGCGTGGCTTCTGCCTACATGCGTGAAAACGGCATGAACTATAAACTGAACTTCGGGGTGGAACTTCCCCGGCTCCGCGCCATCGCTGCCGAGTTTCCCGCAAACCACGACCTGGCCCAGGCCTTGTGGAAAGAAGACATCCGGGAATGCAAGCTGCTGGCTGCCATGCTCCAGCCCACCGACACGTTCTATCCCGAAATCGCCGACATTTGGGTGGAATCCATGCCCAATGCGGAAATCGCACAGCATACCGTGCAGAACCTCTTCTGCCGACTGCCCTACGCCTCGCAGAAAGCGTACGAATGGATAGCTTCGGAAGACGAGATGTTCCAGCAATGCGGCTACCTGATTCTGGCCCGCCTGTTCATGCAGGGACTCCGCCCCAACGAACGCTCGGCCGACGAGTTTCTCGACCAAGCCCGCACGGCCCTGCACGCGTCCCTCCCCGTGCGCCGCGCCGCCGTCTCGGCCTTACAGAAATACCAGACACTGGACGAAACGGCACGAGAGGCCGGGGAAAAGGTTCTCCGGGAAACCGGAATCTGAACTTTCCACAAAAATAGAGCGCGCATCGTTCTGATTTTAAAGAAAAAAAGATTAACTTTGCGCGGTTTGGTAAAACAAAAGCTTTTATAGGAATATGAAAAAAGGAAAAGTTGACGCCCTGTTAGGCATCGTTTTCGGAGACGAAGGCAAAGGAAAAGTGGTAGACGTGTTTACCCCGGAATATGACGTGGTGGCCCGCTTCGCAGGCGGCCCGAACGCCGGACACACCATCATTTTCGAAGGCCAGAAGTTCGTACTCCGCTCCATCCCCTCGGGCATCTTCGCAAAAGACAAAGTGAACATCATCGGTAACGGTTGCGTCACCGCTCCGGACTTGTTCATGGCCGAAGCCAAGGAACTGGAGGCCGCAGGATACGACCTGAAAGAACGTCTGCACATCAGCAAGCGCGCCCACCTGATCCTGCCGACCCACCGTGTCCTGGACCGTGCTTACGAAGCCGCCAAAGGCAAGGCCAAAGTGGGCACCACCGGCAAAGGAATCGGCCCCACTTACAGCGACAAAGCCGCACGCATCGGCTTGCGCGTGGGTGACATCCTCGACCGCTTTGAAGAAAAATATGCGGCTCTGAAAGCCCGCCACGAGCAGATACTGAAAGACCTACACTATACGGACTACGACATCACGGACGAAGAAAAACTCTGGTTGGAGGGCGTGGAATACTTGCGCGGCTTCCATCTGACAGACACGGAAATCGAAATCAACCGTTACCTGAAAGAAGGCAAGAACGTGTTGGCCGAAGGTGCTCAAGGCACCATGCTCGACATCGACCATGGCACCTATCCTTTCGTCAGTTCTTCCAATACCACCAGCGGAGGCGTATGCACGGGACTGGGCGTAGGTCCGACGGACATCCGCGAAGTGTTCGGTATTTTTAAGGCATACAGCACACGCGTAGGCTCGGGACCGTTCCCCGTAGAGCTGTTCGACGAGACAGGCGACACGCTCCGCGAAGTAGGACACGAATACGGTGCCGTAACGGGACGCAACCGTCGTTGCGGCTGGGTGGATTTGGTGGCATTGAAATATGCCATCATGATCAACGGCGTGACGCAGCTCATCATGATGAAAAGCGACGTGCTTGACGGGTTCGATACCATCAAGGCATGCGTGGCCTATAAGAAAGACGGTGTGGTGATGGAAGACATGCCCTTCGAGACGGAAGGCTGCGAAGCCGTCTACAAGGAACTTCCGGGTTGGAAGGAAGACTTGTCGCACATGACGGACGAGAGCCAGTTCCCGCAAGCTTTCAAGGACTATATCCGTTTCCTCGAAACGGAACTGGAGACTCCGATTACGATTCTGTCCGTAGGTCCCGACCGCGCACAGACCATCGTACGCAAAAAATAAAATCTGTTTCATAAGCAAATGCCTGAGCCAGCCCCTTAAGGCTCGGGCACAGCCCCGTCCTTTCGGCCTTTCCCGCCTATAGGACGGGGCTTCTTTCTGTACTCGGTGCGCTCTTTCCACCCTCACCCCGCAAAAGTTCGGACAAAAGAACAGAATGTTTTTGTTGGCGCAGACCTCTTTTGTCCTTATGTTCTTCTGCCTAAGAAAACCGGCTTTCAAACCCGCCCCGGCCCTTGCTCGTTCGCTTCCAACACCGTGCTCCTCCTGACAAAATGTAAGCAATGCTTCCGTTTCAAGGATAACAAAATTAGAAATCCACGCGCACTCCATGTATTTTTCGCCTCCATTTATTTACATAAAAACACATTTGAGGCTTAGTTTTAATGGTTTTTCACGCCAAAGGCGTTCCAATCTCAAGAGAATGATTTTTCGTTCGGCTGAAAAAACATTTTTTTTCTCCGGTTGTCGTGGCAAAGTCCTCCGCACAATGGCGGAACAGCCATCTGAAAACGAAATGAAAACATGCTGAAACGAGCGGTTTTCTCTCTATTTGAAGGACCGACGTTGTCAAAATCCGAAAGGCCACATGTCAGGCAAACAGCCCCTTATGCTTACACACGTTCCGGACATCTGCGCCGAACCGGCTTTCCGTCCGTTCAGAAAGGCAGCCGCATACGTGGAACAAGCAGTCAAAGTGTCACGGGGCAGCCTTCGCAAGACTCGCATATTTCCATCAGCGTCCACCCTCGGACCGAAATAACGCATTCTCGCAAGGGGTACTTTGACATTCTGACAAAAATGGTATCTTAGCCTGGATTTAAGAACCATTTGCTTCTTGTTTCAGTATTTACCTGACAGCCCTGCCTAACAGTTTTATTTCATTCGGTGTAGCCGGACAAACCACAAACGGCATTCCTTCTAATAATCTTTTCAATTCATATTTAAGATTATTGGCTTTCTTTTGGCTGGAATATGAACCGTCATAAAATCCCTGCCCCAAAATATCATTCAATTCCTCATACGACATAGAATGTTTATCGGAACGCTTTAAATGAATAACAATCTTTGTAATTTGAGGACGACATTTTACCTTCACTGCTCCATACGCTATCAAATTGTTTACCGTATCTACCCGTAACGAGTCAAACCCATCTTCTTCAGAAAGGTTACCTGCAACCTCGCATATATCACGTTCTTTTTTATTAGGCAACAACAACCAACATAAAAACAGTATTATTGACAAAGAACAAACCAATACTATAATGCCCCATATAAAAATATGCCCTAATAATCCCTCCATAATATCCTTATGAGCTGCGGAAAACACACCGCTATTAAGAAGCATTCTCCATTGCATGAATTGTTTAACGGCAAAAAGACCTACTACAAGTATCAAAACACTTATACTTGCAACAAGAGATAGAATTACGTTTTTCCTTTTCATATTAAATTTGTTAATGATAGGTTTTTCTTTTGCGAATATAAAGAAAATCTAACATTCTCACAAAATAAACAATAATAAAAACATGACTTATGCCTTACAACATAATTTCCATAATACAGTTTACGCTATTTACCTATAATATATGATATATCAGATATAAAACATAAACCATTAGATATAAGCATCTTGACTAAAATTGACCATGGATTTGACCAAATTTGACCGACATTATTTCCTGCAATTCATGAAATTAGATTTTCTTTGCAATACATTTCATGGAGTGGAAGAAAGGCATGCAGCTTTCATTCATATGAAATAAATATCAATATTCACTAAAAACAAAGAAAATGAAAACGAACAAAAAGGTATGGGCAACGTCCCTTTGTGCAATCTTATTGGGAATTACTGTTTACAGTGGTTATCACACGTACAACAAATATCAAGAGATAAATGAAAGTCTCTTAACACTAAGGGACGTAGAAGCTATGGCAGGAGGCGAAACAGGAGGAGCAAACGGAAAGCAATATCATAAAGACAATCCCCTACCATGTACTATTACAGAATATTTTAATTGCCATATCGGAATCACAATTCCCGATTGGATTCCTTACATAGGAGGGACTTCTTGTGAAGCTGATTTTGCCATTCCTTACGACTCAAAAGGTATGGAAAACCATTGTGAGTATACCGGAAATGAACAACATTCCTGCGACTATTACAGATGTAGGAAAAACGGATAATCGAAACCATGAAAAGAATCTCATTTGCCATTCCCGTCCTTTGCATGGTCTTATTCGGTTGCCACCAGAAGAATGAATCAAGAATTTACATGTCAAACGACTCCTGTTTTCAAGTCATTTCATTTAATCCTGACTATCATTATACCAATCTCCGTTTTTTCAACCTGTCGGAAGTCGCTGATACCGTGGAATATATCCCCTTGCAAACCAATGAGGAAATTACCGTGGGAGAAGTGAGGAAATTATTAATAAGAAACGGACGCATGTATATTTGGGACAGGCTCTCGGAAAGTGTGTTCTGTTTCGACACGTCCGGCAATTACCTTTACCGCGTGCATGCACAAGGACAAGGGCCGGGAGAATACGGACGTACTTCCGACTTCTCTCTTGACATGAACAACGGCCATATCTGCATTTTCTCCGACGTGGACCGTGCCATATTTGAGTATGACGAGAATGGAAAGTTCTTGAAAGAAACCCCGTCACCTTACATCATCACTTCATTTGCCATTCGTGGAAACACAATTTATGCGTACACAGGAAGGATGCCCAATGAATATCCGGACATGGACGGTGAAAGCCAATTCCGTTTCAACGTAGTACAAGACGGGGAAGCCACACTCCACCAACTGCCTTTCCGGCACAACGAGAAATTGCACAAGATACCGTTATCCGACCGCAACTTTTCCATGTACAAGGATACGTTATTGCTATCTGAGGATTTATCCCCCCGAGTCTATACGGTAAACCGCGACGGGAAGCTTACGCCAAGGTATAAGATTGACTTCACGACCAACACTTACCATCCGTCCTTTGAAGACGGGGAACTTGATATTGACCGGATGCAACGCGAGGAAAGAGAAGGCAACCTGACCAAGATGAGTAATGGTTTCTACGAAAACGACCGATATGTCATTTTCAATTATGCGCGTGGCCTTATCGGCACAGCATACGTGGACAAACGGGACAGCACGGTACACAACATGGGTTATTTCAACATGGACGATTACAACCACAACCCACTCGCATCAGGCATAAAGTTTGTGGACGAAGAGTACATCTATAAGGTGGAAGAGCCTGGCATGCTTGTCCAGAACGGGAAGAAACAAGAATTTTCTCCCGCCTTGGCCCGTCAAGTAGCCGGAATGTCCGAAACCGACAACCCTGTCATTGTCAGAATACGTCTGAAATAAAATTTACGTAAAGATGAAGTATCCACTATTAACCTCCTTGTTCCTCCTGTGGACATCGGCATCCTGCCAGTCCCCACAGGAGAAACAAGGCAGTACGGACGAGAAACTCTTCAGGGAATATTGCCTGATGAACGCCACGGAAACATACGATTTCGCACTACCCGGAAGCCTGACGGTAGAAGATTTGCAAGGTACCCCCGTGAGAATAGACAGTCTGGCAAAAGAAGACAAACTGATATTAAGAATCAGGGGCAGCTTCTGCGAAGACTGCGTACTGGCAGAAATCAAACAGATAAACAGCTTGAAGGATTGTTCACATATAGCAATTATCGCCACCTATGACAATCTGCGGATGCTGAAAATTGCCGTAGAGAAGTACGGCATCAAAGTACCGGTCTACCACCTGACGAACGGCGTCGGACAGGAGTTATTCAGTCGCAACGACAAGAAAGGCATCCCCTACTTGTTCCTTTTACGCCACCAAACGCTGCAATGCGAATCCACCTTTTTCCCCTCCAAACTGTTTCCGGATTTCTCCGCCTCATATTATGAAACCATGACGGGATATCTGGCACGAGAAGACAAGAAACATACGCTATTCACCTTCACAAACAAAGACCTGGGAACGGTGGAAAGAGGTAAGACATACGAAGTGGAATTTGACTACCGGAACACAAAGGACAGCCTTTTGGTAATACACGATGTACGCCACTCTTGCGACTGTGTAGTCCCACAATGGAAAAACGCACCACTCCGCAAGGGGGAGAGTGGAAAACTGACCGTACGTTTCACGCCCAAGGGGCATGGCTACAGCATGCAGTCTGTCATGGTATACCACAACCAATCCCGCTACCCTTCACGGCTCACCATAAGGGCTGAAGCGAAATAATAAATCAACTCATCTCAGTTCGTGCCGCATGGAAGCCACATCTTCGGGATTAGCTCCTAACTCCATGGCTTTGTCCAAATCGGCACGGGCTTCTTTCTTCCGCTTCGTCTCGATATAGAGCGCGGCACGGTTGAGCAAATAATCGATATTCTTCGGTTCCAAAGAAATCGCTTTCGTGAAATCCGCCTCGGCCGCTTCGTATTGCTTGCGCGTCTGTTCCAAACCGGCACGGACAGCATACAGGATGGCATGGTCCGGAGCGGCGGCCACCATGGCATTGATCTGCTCCATGGCCTCCCGCGGACGGTTGTCTTTCTCATTCAACAGCACCAGGCCGATACGAGCCTCTTCGTGTGCCGGATTCAGTTTGAGTAAAGCCTCGTAATCCGTACGCGCTTTCTTGTAGAGCCGTTGCTCGGTATAGATATACGCACGCATGAAAAGTGCTTCCTGCTCGTCAGCCTTCCAGTCCAACACATCGCTATAATCCACCAAAGCCTTCTCCTTGTTGCCTAACTGCATGTAGAGCTTGGCCCGGGCCATACGCAGCGGCAGGACATGGGGAGCCACGTTCAGCCCCATGGTGTAACTCTCCAAGGCTTTTTCCAACTTTCCGCGATGCTCCTGCATACGGCCTATCTGGTAGTATATCATTGCATTGGAACGTTGGGCTGGCTCCACACGCATCGCCTCGCGAAAAAGCCTCTCCGCCACTTCCGTACTGTCCATGGACATCGCGTCCAAGGCTTTCCGTACATATTCCTTATATGACTGCGCCTGTGCAGCTACCGCCACCAGACATAAACTCGCCATGAGTATCCACTTTTTCATCTTGCCCTCCTTTTTTGGTCCATAAAGAATCGTTACGTGCAATCAAGGTGCATTCCTTACGCAAATATAGGTATTAAAAAAGATTCTGCCTCATATTTGCCGAGAAATAGACTAAAAACAGTCACTTCTCATAAGAAAAAGGACTGCCGACATGCCATTTTCCGGCATATCGACAGTCCTTCTTTATTCGTAATATTCAGAGAATCCGGCTTATTTTGGCCGAAGCCTCCGATATCAGGCTTTCTTGATATAATCCACAATCCACTGCCCGACTTCCGTCGTTCCGTAACGCTCCCCGCCTTCCACTTGGATTTCCGGCGTACGCACATTGGCATCCAAAGAAGCATTCACAGCCTTGCGTATCAATGCGCCTTCTTCCTTCAAATCAAAGTACTCGAACAGCATGGCCACGGAAAGAATCTGGGCCAAAGGATTGGCTATGTTCAGTCCCTTGGCTTGCGGCCAAGAACCATGAATAGGTTCAAAAACAGGCGTATGCTCACCCGTAGAAGCCGACGGCAACAAGCCCATGGAACCGGTGATACAAGAGCCTTCGTCGGTCAGGATGTCACCGAAAGTATTCTCCGTCACCATCACATCAAAGAAACGCGGGTCTTGAATCATACGCATGGCGGCATTGTCCACAAACATATAATCGGTCTCCACTTCAGGATACTGCGGAGCCATCTCCTTGGCTACCTGACGCCACAGCCGGCTCGATGCCAACACATTGGCTTTGTCCACCACCGTCAGGTGCTTGCGACGGCGCATCGCATATTCGTAAGCCACGCGGAGGATGCGTTCGATTTCCGGACGTGTATAAGCGTTCGTATCGTATGCCTTGTCATCATCTTGGTACTTCTCTCCGAAATACATACCGCCGGTCAGTTCGCGTATACAAATGAAGTCTGCACCGCGCACTAACTCGTCCTTCAATGGCGACTTGTGAATCAAACAATCAAAAGTCTCCACCGGACGGATATTGGCAAACAAACCTAACTTCTTGCGCATGGCCAGAAGTCCTTGTTCGGGACGTACCTTGGCCGTAGGGTCATTGTCGAACTTAGGGTCTCCCACGGCAGAAAACAACACGGCATCGGCATCCATGCAGACTTTAAACGTTTCTTCGGGGAACGGGTCGCCCACTTTATCGATAGCTTCCGCACCGCAAAGTGCATATTGATAACTTGCGTGATGGCCGAACTTCTCGCATACGGCATTCATCACTGCGACTCCTTGTTCCGAAATCTCGGGGCCTATGCCGTCGCCCGGCAATACGGCAATCTTTAAATCCATAATATTCAGTTTATATTCGTTATTTCAATCATCAAACATGACTCTCCAAGTCCTTATAATCTTCCTCGATGAGGTTCAGCAACTTCACCGTGGCCTTGATGGCGGCTTCCGTCTGGTCGGCATCCAAGCCGCGCGTACGATATACCTTCCCGTTCCAGTTCCACGTAATGACGGCCTGTACCAAAGCATCCGTCCGACCACCCGGCGGAATACTCACACTGTAATTGGCCAGCCACGGGAACTTCCGCGAAAGGCGGTTCTTATAAATATGGCGGGCAGCCCGCATGAATGCGTCGAACTGGCCGTCACCGGAAGCATTCTCTTCGTACGCCTCCCCATTGATTTCCAACTTTACCTGCGCCATCGGTTTCAGGCCGTACGCCGTGGTGACCATATAACTCAACAGCCGGACATGCTCCTCCACGGTATCATGCTTCAGCACGTCGGACACGATATACGGCAAGTCCTCCTGCGTCACCAACTCTTTCTTGTCGCCCAACTCGATGATACGTTCCGTCACTTTACGGGTCTGTTCGGGTGACAATTCCAAACCCAATTCTTCCAAGTTCTTGAGGATATTGGCCTTCCCGCTGTTTTTGCCCAAGGCATACTCCCGCTTACGGCCGAAACGCTCGGGCAAAAGGTCGTTGCAATAAAGGTTGGCCTTGTTGTCTCCGTCGGCATGCACACCGGCCACCTGCGTAAACACACTCTCGCCCGTAATCGGACGGTTGGGCGGAATAGGGATGCCGGAATAGCTTTCCACCATCCGGCTCACTTCGTTCAACCGGCTTTCGTCGATATCTGTCTGTGCATTGAACTGGTCTTTCAATATCGCCTGCACACTGGCCAACGGGGCATTCCCTGCCCGTTCGCCCAAGCCGTTGACCGAGGTATGGATACCCCGGCAACCGCCCAACACGGCAGCCAGCACGTTGGAAATGGCCAAGTCGTAATCGTTATGGGCATGGAAGTCGAAATGCACGCCCGGATAGCGTTTCACCATCTTGCGGATGTAACCCAACAAATCCAATGGATTCAGGATGCCCAACGTATCCGGCAACATGAAACGCCGGATTTTCGTATCTTTCAAAGCATCCATCAATGCAAAGACATAGTCCGGCGAATGCTTCATGCCATTGCTCCAGTCTTCCAGATAGACGTTTACGGCAATGCCCAGTTCTTCGGCATAATCCAAAGAACGACGGATGTCGGCCACGTGCTGCTCCAACGTTTTCTTCAACTGGTTCGTACAATGGTTTTCCGAACCCTTACACAACAAATTGATGTTTTTACACCCGCAAGCATGAATCCAATCCAAAGAAGCGTGTCCGTCTACAAACCCCAAAACTTCCACCCGGTGGAGCCGCCCGGTCTGGCGCGCCCACTGGCAAATGCTACGCACCGCATCAACCTCCCCTTCGGATACCCGGGCCGAAGCCACCTCTATGCGATCCACGTTCAGGTCCTGCAACAGCGCACGGGCTATCATCAACTTTTCATGCGGCACGAAACTTACGCCACTGGTTTGTTCCCCGTCGCGCAAGGTCGTGTCCATGATTTCTATCTTCACAGGATTCGCTTTCATCCTTATCAGGCGTTACGACGCTCCCAATCCTCTATCTTTCCTTTGTTTTCCAACAGGAAGTCGATGTCGTCGAGCGCATTCATCAAACAATATTTCTTGTATCCGTTGATTTCGAACTTCTCACTGCGCCCCGTGGCTTTATTGGTCACCGTCTGGTTCGGCAAATCCACCTCTACCTGCATCTTCGGGTCGGCTTCGATGGAAGCAAATAATTCGGCCAGAAAATCCTCGCTGACCACCACAGGCAACACAAAGTTGTTCAATTCGTTGTTCTTGTGGATGTCGGCAAAGAAACTGCTGATAACGACCCGGAAACCGTAACCGGCTATCGCCCAAGCCGCATGTTCGCGACTGGAACCGCTACCGAAGTTCTTCCCGGCCACAAGAATCTCTCCCCCGTAAGTAGGGTTATTCAATACAAAATCCTTGTTCACCGTCCCATCGGCATTGTAACGCCAGTCGCGGAACAGGTTCTCGCCGAAAAAGCTCTCTTCTCTTGTCGTGGCTTTCAAGAAGCGTGCCGGAATAATCTGGTCGGTATCCACATTCTCCAAAGGAAGAGGCACACATGTACTTGTTATGATATTGAATTTCTGTTTCATAGCTCTATTACATTAATGTTCGCGGATCGGTTATCACTCCTGTCACGGCTGCGGCTGCGGCCACCAACGGACTGGCCAACACCGTACGCGCACCGGGACCTTGACGTCCTTCAAAATTACGATTGGAAGTGGACACGGACAATTTCCCTGCCGGAATTTTGTCGTCGTTCATAGCCAAACAGGCCGAACAGCCGGGCTGACGGAGCGCAAAGCCAGCCTCTTCAAACACCTTGTCCAAACCTTCGGCCTTAATCTGGTCGGCCACCATCCATGAACCGGGCACCAACCACGCCACCACATGGTCTGCCTTCTTACGTCCTTTCACAATGGAAGCAAAAGCGCGGAAATCCTCGATGCGCCCGTTGGTACATGCCCCAAGGAATACATAATCCACCGGTTTGCCCAACAGCTTCTCGCCCGGTTGGAAACCCATATAGTCCAAGGACTTCAGGTATGACACCCGCCCGGCTTCAGGCACCGTGTCTATCGCCGGTACACTTTCCGTAATGCCGATGCCCATACCCGGATTCGTCCCGTATGTGATACGGGGTTCAATGTCCGCCGCATTGAAGGTCAGTTCTTTGTCGAACACGGCATCTTCCCCACTCTTCAAGGTCTTCCAGTAGGCCACGGCTTTGTCCCAAGCTTCGCCCTTCGGAGCATATTCGCGCCCTTTGATGTACTCGAAAGTCACCTCGTCCGGAGCAATGAAGCCGCCACGGGCACCCATTTCAATAGAAAGGTTACACAGCGTCAAACGTCCTTCCATGGACAAATTGCGTACTACGGAACCGGCATATTCCACAAAATAACCGGTAGCCCCCGAAGTCGTCAACTGCGACATCAGATAAAGCGCCACGTCTTTGGCTGTCACTCCCTTCCCCAATTCGCCTTCCACATTAATGCGCATGGATTTGGGCTTTTGCTGCAAGATGCACTGGGATGCCATCACCATCTCCACTTCGGACGTTCCGATGCCGAAAGCCACGGCTCCCATGGCTCCATGTGTAGACGTGTGGGAATCGCCGCACACAATCGTCATACCGGGCAACGAGAGGCCGCGCTCCGGCCCCACCACATGGATGATACCGTTCTTCGGGTTCATCATGCCGAAGTGGGTCAAACCGAAATCGGCCGCATTCTTGGCCAACGTGTCCACCTGTGTTTTGCTGACAGGGTCCTCTATCGGCTTATCTTGGTCGTGCGTCGGAGTATTGTGGTCCGGCATACAATAAATGTGGTCGGGACGGAAACATTTCAAGCCTCGGGCACGCATGCCGGCGAAAGCCTGCGGACTGGTCACCTCATGACAGTAAAGCCTGTCGATGTACAGTTGTTGCGGCCCGTCTTCCACGTACTGTACGACGTGTTTATCCCAAATTTTGTCAAACAGAGTATTTGCCATTGTCGTCTTGGATATTTATTTTTTAAATTTGTTGATACAATCAATATAAGCTTCCACGGAAGCCGTCACGATATCGGTATTGGCTCCAAAACCGTAATACACATGCCCGTCGTATTCCACTTGCATGTGCACCTTGCCCACATCGTCCGACCCCTTGCTGATGGCCTGTATGGTGAATTCTTTCAGCACCATCTGACGTTTGATGATGTTCTTCAATGCCGATATGGCGGCATCCACAGGACCATTTCCGCTGGCCGAGGCTTCGAACTTCTCACCGGCGATGTCCAATCCGATACAAGCCACAGACTTGACACCCATTCCCGTAGTGACTTGCAAATAGTCGAGTTTCACGGCATGGGCGGCAGCACGGTCGGCACCGGCCAACATCAGGATATCGTCGTCGTTCACTTCTTTCTTCTTGTCGGCCAACTTCAGGAATTCCTGATAAGTCACGTCGAGACGTTCGCCCTCCATTTCCACGCCCAACACGCTCAAACGGTGTTTCAAAGCCGCCCGTCCGCTACGTGCGGTCAAAACGATGGCATTGTCATCAATACCCACATCCTTGGGATCCATGATTTCGTAGGTCTGCACATTCTTCAGTACACCGTCTTGATGGATTCCGCTGGAATGGGCGAAGGCATTACGTCCCACGATGGCCTTGTTGGGCTGTACCGGCATGTTCATCAAGCTGGACACCAAACGGCTCGTAGGATATATCTTTTGCGTATTGATATTGGTATCGATGCCGATTCCTTTATGGCATTTAAGAATCATGGCCACTTCTTCGAGAGAGGTATTCCCCGCACGCTCACCGATACCGTTAATGGTGACTTCCGCCTGGCGGGCACCGTTCATGATTCCCGCAATCGTATTGGCAGTAGCCATGCCCAGGTCATTATGGCAATGTGTGGACAAGATAGCCTTGCCGGCCGAAAGACCGTCCACATGTTCCATCAGATATTTGATTTTGGCCCCGAACTCCTGAGGCAAGCAATATCCCGTCGTGTCGGGAATGTTCACCACCGTCGCACCGGCCTTTACCACGGCATCCACCACACGGGCCAGATATTCATTGTCCGTACGCCCCGCATCCTCTGCATAGAACTCCACGTCCTCCACATAACGTTTGGCATACTTCACGGCAGCCACGGCACGCTCGATGATTTCCTCACGGTTGGAATTGAACTTATATTTAATATGGGAATCCGAAGTCCCTATGCCGGTATGTATCCGCTTGTGTTTGGCAGCCTGCAGAGCCTCGGCTGCCACATCGATATCTTTCTGCACCGCACGGGTCAACGCACAAATCGTAGGCCATGTCACTGCCTTTGAAATTTCTATCACCGAATTGAAATCACCGGGACTGGATACCGGGAAACCGGCCTCTATCACGTCCACTCCAAGTGCCTCCAACTGGCGTGCCACCTGAATTTTCTCCACCGTGTTCAACTGGCAGCCGGGAACTTGTTCCCCGTCGCGTAAGGTCGTATCAAAAATAAATAATCTGTCGCTCATATCTTTTCGTTTTATAATCTACTAAAAAAGAAGCCTTTCTCACCGGGAAGTGGGAAAGGCCTTGTATATTTTGCACACTACAACTACGCACAGACCACACTTCCCACTACAAAACGCAGTCGAATATCCAACATGGCCAATAATGTAATCGTCGTGCTCATTGCTTCTTCCTTTTTTATTATTCGACTGCAAAGATAAAAGGATTTATCGACCCAGACAAATAAATTAAAAGAAAAATCGACATTAAAATACGACATTATCATTTCACAAGGAGCTAAAACCAATAGTCTTCACCCATAACCTATCAATATTACCGGACTTGTTCCGGTTTATTTTGCAAAAAATACATTTTTGCCCCAAAAGAATACCTAAAACGAACGTCCTTAAAAAAAGGAAACTTCAAACAGGCTTAATAATATATACGGAAGGATACCCCCAAACGGTAATCCTTCCGTATATGACACGCCTTTACCGGTGTAAAACCCTCTTGCACGGCGATTCATCCATAAAGAGATAACTCTTCTGATATCCGCCGCAATCCACTACGATCTTTTCAAACACGATTCCCGGATCTAAAGGTTTCAGGGTAAGCAACTGCGTCCCGTCCGTAGATGGAGGCACGGTAAGCTTCACGGTCTTCTCTACCACGCGGCGGGCCACCGTCGGATAAAACACGCTGTATACGTTCTCCGACTCTTCGTTCAAATCGGCATTGAAATTGACCACCGTCTCTTTTCCCCCATCAAAACCGACGGTATATTCGTGGCCTTTCACATCATGAAAAGCCAGCGTGGACTTGACTACTACATGTACGTTGACTTCCGACACATTTTCCGGAAGAGCCATCTTGTAAATCAGCGACGCGCCTTCCACGCCCTCGGTGTAAGGCATCAATGCCACACCGCTCAACGTACGTCCCAAATAAGGAATGACCTGCCAATCGGCTGATGCCGAAGGATTTGCCTCGAAATAATGCTCGGCCTCCATAGACACCACGCCATACTTGCCCGTAAAGACATAGCCTCCCTTTTGTCGTTCGGGATTCTCTATCCGGAATACTTCCGGCATGATATTGGCACGGAAGTTATCATTCCATGAGGTATATCCGATATGTTTCTGCGCCATCATGTTTTTCCATTTTCCCCCGGACATCACATTATTGTAGTCATCGCATAACAAAGAGTCAAACTTAAATGTCTGCACCACCTTATCCGCCCAAAAGTTGGCTTGCGGATTGTTCTCCTTATATAACTTATGGTTCATGGCTTGCGCATAATACATCTCATAAAGATTGGCCATGGCTTGCACCGGGAAAAGAATCAACTGCTTGTAAGCATCATGATACTCCTGCGGCAAAGACAGATATTGGCGAAGCGCATCGGCCTCCAACTTACGGTATTCATCAGCCACCTGTTTCCACTCGCCGGTTTCTATATTATAAGTATGGCAGTCCAACATTTCCGGAGTCACACGCCCATTGTATTTGCTATAAAGGTTGAGAATACGCGCAGCTTCATCTGCCTGTTCTTCTCCAAACTGTCGGGCACAAAAACCACGCGGATGCTCCAGCAGGTTATCTGCCGTATACCGTTTCGGATTCCAAGCCATATCCAAAAACAAAGTAATGGGATACTCCATGGGTTTCAAATCACCCACATTAAGAATCCATAATTTATCCACACCGTAATCATACGTCAACTGCAACTGCTCCCACATGTTCTGTATGGGAGTCACATTCAACCATTTTGAATTTCTCGGCGCACCGACATAATCCACATGATAATACATGCCCCATCCTCCGGGACGTTTGCGTTCTTCCGCATTGGGCAGACGACGTACATTTCCCCAATTATCATCGCAAAGCAACATGATTACATCATCCGGTACGCGCAGCCCCATGTCATAAAAACGTTGTACCTCTTTATATATGGCCCACACCTGAGGCCGCTCATCGGCGGGCCTGCCAGTCACGTCCTTTATGATTTTACGCTGGTTCTTGATTACTTTCTTGAGCAAATTCATATTGTATTCGTCACGGTTGACATACTCATGGTCTGCACCTTCTTTTCCGCCCATCGGTGCATCACCGTCGCCACGCATGCCGATAGTAATCAAGTCTTCGGTATCTTTCACTCGTTCTATTCCTTCACGGAAAAAACGATCGAGCACTTTTTGATTGGTCGCATAATCCCATACTCCGTACTGTTTTCGTTTGCGTGCCCACTCCTGATGGTTACGCGCCATCGGTTCATGATGGGAAGTTCCCATTATAATTCCCATATCATGAGCCGTCTTGCTGTTTTCGGGATCATCCGCATAAAAGCTCCACGCCCACATGGCCGGCCACATAAAGTTTCCTCGCAAGCGGAGAATCAACTCGAAAACGCGGGCATAAAAACGGTGGTCTCCATAATTGGTTCCATAGGTATGCTTTACCCATCCCGTAAGACAAGGAGCTTCATCGTTCAGAAATATACCCCGATATTTTACGGCTGGTTCACCGGCCGTATATTCGCCACGCTGAATATACAAATTCTTACGTTGTACCACAGGCACATCCGCCCAATCATACCAAGGGGATACCCCTATCTGTTCTGAAAGTTCATATATGCCATAAATCGTTCCCCGCTTATCACTACCGACAATGACCCATGCCTCGTCTACTCCATCAAAAGGACGGGAAACAGCTTTCATCAAGTATTTCTCACGTTTGCCTTTCAACGAGGTTATATCTATTTTCTTTGCCTTAACGAGTTCCTTGACAAACCGGCTCTCCAAAGAACCGGCCACAATCAAGCGCGGTCCCCTCACGGAGTGTAGAAGTTCGGCTTGCCTTCCCGTCACTTTACGGAAATCATCTTGTAAGTTTTTCACAGCAATGATAATCCCGACGTCATCTTTTTCATCCAACAATATTGGAGTAGCCTTGCCGTCCTCAATCAACGTAAAACAATCAGCGGCGGGCTGCTCAAAAGTAATCCCCTTGTTGTCGATAGCCCAGGTTGAACCTATCAGCCCGCTCACCGCCAATAATACCATTAACATTCTTCTTTTCCGCATAACCATAAAATCTTATTTGTTTTCAATCATATTGCAATCTTTCCCGCAAAAAATTCATTGCAAAGAAACAAACAAAAAACAGAAACCTCATAAAATAACTATTGCGAATATTTTAGCGTATGTAACATCCATCACTTTTTCCTTCAAAAAACAAGTTCCATATATTAAGGTTACAATGAATATACATTCTTCACTTACATAGAACCGGATAATAGAATAAATATCTGAATATAAGACAAGAACAGGATATATCGGTAGCTCTGGAAAAAAGGAAGGAATGTAACATCAGGTTACAAATTCAAAAACAAAATCAGATTATACTAAAAAAAGACCAATGCTTACAATGCTCTCAACTATCTAAAATAATACAGTATTCACTCAGAACATTATAGATACCATCCCTTTTCAACAGAGATAGTAAATACTTATCATCTTCCTCCACTCAGTAAATTCCCCGAATCATGTTTCCTCTTTCATCTATCCCGAGAACGTCCTCATATACAAAATATTACCCTGAAGGATGGAGAAAGTTCATCTTCCAGCAAGCCTTCAGCCATCTTTCGGCCAGACTGCAAGTATACTCCTGAACGATATTCTCCACTCCCCGTAATACGCACTCTATCCCGTCAAACAACGGGCCAACAGCCCAGATAGTGGAAAAATACGAAGAAAAAATAAAAAAGAGTCATGGTTCCTCAAAACCGAGGTTAACATGACTCTTCTACATCTTCAGTTATAACATATAACCTTCTTCGGTTTTCATTTCAGTTTGGACATAACCAATTCTTATTCAAATCAAGAAAGAGTCCCCCCAAAAAACGAAAAACTTTCACTTCACACACTTCTTCCCGTCCACGACATACACTCCGGAAGGCAACCCCTGTAAGGCAGCATTCTGCTTCACCGCAGACCTGACAAGCTTTCCGTCTGTAGTGTAGACATTGACCTTTGCATCCTCATCTGCTCCTTTCACCAGCCGTACCCCCGTCTGTTCACCATCTATATAAAGATTCAAACGCTTCGGGAAAACTCCCTCCAGCTCCAAATAGCCCCGGAAAGCTTTAATTTCCGTTCCCGTTTCGGCTTTTGAGAATACGTTCGGTTCATAAGCATATACATTATCTCCATAGGGTACCACCTTTTGGAAAGTTCCCTGCAAACGAGCCGTAACAGCTCCATCTGAAACAACTGTTGCACCAGACGAAACGGCATCTGCATCTATTGTCACTTTCTCATAAGTTTGCACAGAGACCGTCTGAGCCACCTTTACCAGATAAGGTACTCCCGCTACCATGTCGCGCACATTCCCAAAATTCAAGTTACAATCCTCTCCAGCCAATTCCACGCTTTCCAACGCCTTCACCTCTTCAAAATACTTTCGAACCTGAGCCGAAGACAAATCGAACGGCAAGCAAACCATATTCCACAGCCCCGACAATAAGTTCTGCCGTACTGTCACCGTGCCATACGTCCCATCCCGCACGTCAAAACGGCTATCATCCTCACTCAACTCCGATACGTCACTGCCATAATACATCAACTTCACATCTGCCAAACCAACCCAATTTGCCGTATTGCCGACACCGCCCACCAGGCCTATTTCAGCCGTACGAGAAGAGACCGCACCTTTCACCGAGAAATAATCCAGCACCGTAGATGTCACGTCAGTCTGCTGCCCGTTCAAATACAGAGCCACATTCATGTCTGCCACATCGGCACTGCTCAATTCCACCTTTCGGAATGCCGCAGCCATCAATTCATAGTTTCCATTCGGGAGCGAACCCACCGTCTGGTAAATGGGGCGTTTCCCATCCTTCAGTTCATTACCCGGACCAATCCAGTTTTCATAGAACACACCACCTCCGTATTCCCCGTTCTGTGCAGTATTGACCAAGGAACGGAAGTTCACCGTCCCGTCGTTCAACCAGCCGCCGTCCGCATTGCAAGCGGCATTATTCACCTTGAACGTCATGTCAAAAGCGATGCCGTTCAGCGGTTCCGCATCTATCACGTACCTCTGGCGTGCGGACTCTAAATTCTCGCACGCTTTCTGCACAGCCGACACATCTACGGCTTTCTCAGCCTCCGTTGCGGCAGACACAATATTGTTCTTGAAAATCATAAGCGAAGAACTCAATTTAGGGACAGAATTCCCGGCAATCTCCTCTGCCACCATCTTCCGGTTCCGATATACTTCATAAGCCACCATGACACTGCGGGCATTCTCTATTTCCTTCATCAAGCCAGACAACGCCCGCCCCAGAGAATCCACTGTAATGGAAGACACGTCTACCACCACAGCCTCATCCAGTAACGTTTCTACAGCTTGCGGCAAAAGTTCGCGGTCGAGTGAGCGAGCCACAGCCACCTGTGCCTCCCACGTCTGTCGCAAGTCATCATCTCCTACGCCCAGATACTCCAATACGAAATCATTCATCACACACCACATTCCGGCATTATCGCATACTGCGCCCACAGTCAACTGCCCATCTCCCACAAAAACATCTGTGTAAATACGCGAAACGGTTGCACCGGCATTCAAGTCCTCTGCATTCTGCCCCAGATGCAACGCCGTATTCGCCCCATCGGCCCGCGTCTTATCCACACAATACACCGAAACCGGTAAACCACCGGTAGTCTTCACATACAACCGGAAGTGCTTATTGGATGTGCCCAAATCGCTTCGCGCCTGCATACTCACCCGGTAGTTTCCTAACGGGAGCCCTGTCAACAATTGATGACAATCAAAAGTAGTATGCCAGAACTCCATCACTCCCTGACTGAACTTAGGATAGTTCGCATCCGATACCGTAAGCGTCCACCCCGTCGTATTTCCAATGTCAAAACCAGCATTTTGTATCCGCACCGTCAAATCGACCGGATGTGCAACAGACGCATTATCCAAACGGTATTGCTCCATCGCATCCAGCAAGGTATGATAAGCCGCCATACGTTCACGTGCCTCACCGGACACCAATAATACACGCGCCTCATCGGCCGCCTTTTTCAGAGCACCGCCCTTGTCTTCACCATACGTCAACGTATCTGAAGCCGCCACCGCTTCTTCAAGCAACATGTACGGACTTTGATACTCCAAAGCCACGTCGGCAAACGACACCCACTGACATGCATTATTCAAACCGGACTCCACTCCCACCGTCAAATCTTGGTCGAGTACATCCGTCGCCACTTCCGTCTCACGCAAAACCTTAACCGACGTCACCGGAGACCTGTCGTCATTGGCAAACAATTCTATTACCCCTCCGTCGGCTCCTTTCTGTGCAACCGCCTTGAAGATATAGCGCCCAACAGGTAACCCGGATGCAGACGCATAAATCAAACGCTGTCCGGCCAAGAAATTGCCCGTACAATAACGTTCTATCATGTTCTCTCCCGTAGCATCCCCACGCTGCGCATCCGACCCGTCTATGGCAAACACACGATAATTACCACCTTCAACATCGGTCATCCAATGCGTACGGTTATCAAACATCACGTCGGTTCCCGAAGGCAACAGACGCCCTCCGTCCGGCAAAACCGAACTGACATCCATAGCTTTGCCCGCATGGGGTAAATAGGCCTTCCAAGCCTTATCCAAATTCTCATAAGCCCTGAAAACCTCATCGGCCGAACCCGCTGCGGCAAAAAGCTCCAATGCTTCTTTCAACGAGGCATCGTCCACTCCCTCCGTCTCCACAAACTTCTTATACCTCTCGTACGCATCCTTGTAGTCCTCATAATGTACCTGTAACAGGTGTATCTCTCCCAACACGCGTTGATAACGCACGGCCGTCTCTATCCCATCCGAAGCCGATTCTTTCAATCCGACCAACTGCTGCCAAAGCTCAGATGTCACCTCATCCTCCCGAATGGCATCCGCCTCTTTTCGCATGGCATACAAATCAACTGACAAATCCGTCTCCCCAAGGTAAAGCAAACTAAAGTTATCCATGGCAAACCAATTCATACCATTCGCCGAATAAGCATAATTCTGATCGGTCATATTCTTGGCTCCGAAAGTCACCTTGCCCTCTTCGCCGACATAGAACTCTACCGTAAAACGTCCGGCCTCCCCATCCAGTGAAGCCACCGGCGTATTTACCCCGTCGGCATACAAATACACGTCTTTTACATAATTACGGGCAGCCTCTCCGCTCTTGCCTTGTTGCGTGGCAATGACAGATGCCCCCAATTCATATTTACCCGGCTTCAAACCTTCAAGGGTCTGAAATATGTTAAAACGTTCCTGTCCCCAACAAGTCCGACCATCCTCCGAAGCCGTACGTTTACGTTCGATATAAGGCTGGCTTAACCCCGAAACTGACGACACACCCTTTTGAAAACCTTCCACGTCCGTCATCCACAGTTCAGATTTCTCACAATCAGGGTCCGGCAAAGAATGAGTCAACTCATTCTCATTGGGAATAATATGGAAGGATTTCTCTATCACGACTCCCGACTGGTTGGTCAAACGGAATATCAACTCATGTTCCTGGTCGTCCTCTAAAGTATATGTATAGGAACCTCCCGTGGCCAACTGCCTGCCGTTCTCATCATACCATATTTCACTTTCTATGTAGTTCCAGTTCGCATAAGAAGTGCTCACGGTCAGCGAACGCCCTTTTCCCATCAAGACTTCACTGCCTTCCACCACCTGACCGTTATATACGGCCGTTGAGGACAACGTTCCTTTAATCCCCTCACCGCGTACGGACACGGAAAACATTTGTGTACTCTCTATTCCATGGGTATTCGTGTACGTAAGACGATATATTCCGGAATGTTCAGCCGTGACCTGCCGTTGCTGTCCGGCCGCCCCGTCATCCCATGTCCATTTTCCCGTATTGCTCTCCCCCTCGGGTAAGGTAGCCGACAAGGTCAATACAGCCCCCGGTTCCACATCTCGGATTTCCGCATATTTTCGGGTTTCCGTCTTTCCGGCTATCACAGGAAAAAGAATTGTAGGCGTTTGTTCCGCAGTAACCGGCCGGTCACTGTACATCAAGTCGCCAAATCCCGTATGGTCATACCCTCCGCTATTGTTCCCATACGAACCGCCGCCACGCTCCATTCCGATAATCCCTTTCATCGTCCGGCAAAAGTTCATCGGGATTCCCATCCGGTTCTCGTAATGATTGATAAACAACTGCCAAATAGGGCGCCATTGCCCGCGTCCGGTAGCATTCAATCCCCCCATCCACCAATTCTGTTTATAAGGCAGGTCGTCCGTGCCACTATTGTATGCTGCCACATATTCCGCCGCACCGGCTACCATCGCCGCACCGGCCTGGCCTGGTATCAGCGTATTCGTCAAATTGCAAAAAGCATTGTCTCCCTGATTGTAAGCCGACTCAAAAGCGTACGACAACAAGCCCAACGCCGCCATGGCATGCCCTTGATCGCGCCCGCTCTCTTGCATTTGGTTCAAATAACCTAACGGTCCACGCTCGTCTTTATGGAACCAAGGTATCAGTCCCCAACCATAGCCGCACAAACCCTGTCCGAACGCATCGGGATGAAGGGCCGTCACGCAAAGCGACTCATTACCCGGTCCTTCTTTCAACCAATACATACCGTAATTATATATGTCCGGTAAGTCGCATAATACCCCCAAAGAAACACAGAAAAGCGCATTTCCCAATCCCCAGTTACTATGATAATGATACCAGTTTTGTTCGCGCTCTACCGTATCATGCCGACGTTCCAAAAAATCTTGTGCCGTAGTAAACCATACATCTATCATGTATTGCTTAAACAATTCAAAATCTTCTTCCGGCCATTTCTTATAATCGCGCATGATTTCGGCAGCATTGATAAACTGGTAACCGATAAATCCGGGAATCAACGAAACATTCGTATTGCCGGCAAGTCCTTTGTTATAGATGCGGTAAGCATTCAATACGTCTATGGCCACGTCGCCATAGCCCTCATCTCCCGTAATCTTCCATAACAATGCACATTGATAAGCCCGAGCCGCATTACGGTAAGCATTCATATAATTCTCCTGACCGGATATTCCACGTGAAATATACTCGTTCACGCCCCAGTTATGCCCGTGATCCCCATTTACGGGAGGAGCCGTACGCAAGGCTTCCAAAGCCTCCAAAGCATGCTCATCTCCTGCGGCCAAGCGGGCACGCACGGCCTCAAAGTCCTCCTCCGAGTGTAGCAGGCCAGGGTGGCAGAAAGCTGCCTCTTGGGCATATAACGTGCCTGCCACAAGAGCTACACTAAATAAACACAATAATAATCTTCGTTTCATGACAATAAAACTTTTCTATCCATATATTAAAAAAAAGAATGCCGCCCTTTCCCCAAAAAGGATACGGCATCCCCTCTATTTCATAAAGGACTTACCAAATATCCCATCCTCCGTTTTTATTCGAATACGCCTCGATGATATCATGATCAGAAGCGTTACCGCCATAACTGATATTCACATCACCACCTGCATTCACACTGCAAGCCATCATATCCGAGACTTCCATCTTTACCATCTCCATACGGGGAGACTCATACATTTTCTTTTCCATTGTTTATTGTTTTTATAAGTTTATACCTTTTATTTGATTACTTTCTTTCCGCCTACGATGTAGATGCCGCGCTCCAAGCCACTGAGAGCTTCAGCCTTCTTCACACCGGCCTTCACCTTCACACCACTCTGAGTAAACACATCAACCATCTTTCCACCATCTTCCGCCGTATTGTCCAACACTTCACCGACACTAGTCACCGATCCGTCTATATCGATGAGCAAGCGGTTGACACCGGCAACCGGAGATTCCGAATCCACATTGATATAGGCGCGGAAGCCTTTCAGGCTTACCTTATCTGCTTGGTCGGCCAGATAGAACATATCATCCTTGATAAAGTATGCTCCTTGCGGTACTGTGGTGGCATCGTAGTTTCCGGTCATCGAAACCAAATTCATCGGAAAAGCTTCCGGCTGTTTTGCACTGACCATCACACCATCAGCTTTGATTTCCGTCACGACTTCTTCCGGCTTCACCAAGTAAGGCACACCGGCTTCCACGGCATCCACTTTGTCGAAATCCAACGTAATGCCCTCTCCCGAGGCTTGCATTCCACTCAACTGCCTTACCTCGCCCAGTTTATTGGCCTCAACCTGTTCGGCTGTCAGGGCAAAAGGCACACAGAAAGTATTCCACTTCCCGGCCACCAACTTGCGCTGAAGGGTCACATCAGCATACATGTCAGCTTTCACGTCATAAGCCCTAGTCTCATCCAGAGCCAAAGCCTCGGCCTTGGGAGCCACTTTATAGAGTTTCATGTCGTTACAGCCTATCCAGTTGGCCAGATTGCCCTCTTCCGTCTTCACGCCCAAACGCACTTCCCCTTCCGTACTCTGACAGAAAGAGACCTCACGATAAGCCAATGTTGTAGACTTCACCTCATCTCCTCGTTTCTCCCCAGCATATAAAGCCGCCTTGGCTTCACCCGTACCCGGCACATTATTCACCGGCCCCGCAAAGGTAGCCAGACGCATGGTATAAAATCCTGAAGACAAGTTTACCGTTTGATATATAGCCCATAAGCCATCCGGTAATACGCCATCGGCATAACACTCAAAGAAAGCATCACTACTCGTTTCACCGGTTTGAGCTATATTATGCTGTGCACGAATCCCCCAACCTGCTACATGCGCATCATCACCACTCCATCCTTCTACTGCGCTCCAACTATTGAAACCTGAAACATCCGGATTCTTCAACATAAACGTCATATCGAACTGCTGTTCCCCCATAGGGGTAGCCGATTGCACAAAAGCCCGCCGGACATTCTCCAAAGCATCATAAGCCGTCCTTAGTTCCTCCTCCGTGTCACATGACGCTTTCTCTGCGTCCGCAATAGCGGATGCAAATGCACTCTTGATTTCATCCGAAGCCTCTGAATTCTGTTTATACTCCTTACAAGTCTCAATCAATGCAGCAATAGGACAGTCCGTCATATAACAATGACATACCTCATAAACCAGCTTCAAAGCCAGATATGCTTCTGCCCAACCGTCCACAGTCTGTTCCGGCTCTTTCGCCAAAGCCTCTGCCATACGTTTTTTAAACGTTTCTGGCAAACCGGACACATCCATAGCCTGAGCTTTTTCTTTCATATCATCGTACAACTCCTTCACTTCAATCATTCCGCTCCCGACTTTTTCCAACCGGAAATTATCAAAGAACAAATAGCAATTTTTATAAGGAGAAAAAAGATTCACTCCGATTTTTAATTTTCCATCAAGAACCAAAACATTGTTAATATAAGTACGCCCAATCTCTTTGTCCCCATCCCAAATTTTAGCAACCTCTTCGTACTTTGCATTTCCATTGTCTGTCCATCCCATGACCTCACGCAATCCAGCCTCTTTTCTTCCTGTTGCACCGTCGACATAGCAATTCACCCGGCCACCAATTCCGGCTTGTCCTTGAACGGAAACATTATACACCCCATTAGGCAATTCTACTTCTTGCCAAAAATCCACTACAGAACCATTAGCTTCCCAATATGGCATTCCCTTATCTATACGATTCGGTTCAGCATTTCTCTCCCATCCTTTCAACGCATCGTCAGTATCGTTGAAATCCGGATTTACCATTTTTGAAGTCAAATCTTCTATTTCGGATACCAAACCAGCTTTTTGGCTATTATAGATGTTTTCAACTTCTTCTGCCGTCAACGCCTTGTCATACAGCCCAAGCTTATCAGCCTTGCCCTCAAACGTTCCCGTAAACGTACCTTTTCCCACATAAAAATGGGTAAAATGGTTGGAAATGTTCTCCAATATGCCCTGATATAAAGTAGAAGGGTCAGCACTCCATCCAGAAGGACCATATTCCACCTTCTTCCCATCCACATAGAACGTACAACCGTCCTTTGCAAACACCATCGTGATCATGGCAAACCTACCAGCGGGAATGGCATTGGACAAAGAACCACCAGGACCACCATTAAAGTCAATCCACGGACCACCTATCTTAGCCATGTTATACACCATATAAGTATTGGCCTGAAAGCCTAACATTCCACTCGTATTTTGATCCTCATAACCGTCTGTTCCCAATCCAAATCCCCAAATGGAATTGCCTGCGGTTCCGGTACGATACACCCACAAAGAAATTGTGGCGCCGTTGTCAAGTGCCTTACCTTTAAAAGGATTTGCGATTTGCACATACCCCATATTTTGAGTATCGGATGCCCTAAAGTCCAAACATTGTTCCGTTGCACTGGCCATTGAGAATTCCGGCTTTGTCCCGTTGCCAAAGCTTTTCAGTTCATAACTGTCTTCCGTTCCAGACTGAAAATCATAAAAGACCAAAGGTTCGGGTAGTTCAGTCCCTTCGTCCATAGGCATAGCCCAAGAATCCTCTACTCCATTGACACCCCGCACATCAACCCATGTTACCTGTGCGGTACCAGTCATGGCACTCATCAGTGCCGCCGTAAATAGTAATTTACTTTTCATTTTTTGTTTTTTAATGATTTACATTTAGGTTAATATCACATTTTTCATTTATATAGGATTACGAACAAGCCTCCCTAAAAGCACAAAGAACACATCCATTTATACTTTCTTCACACTATAGTTCAATACACCTCCGTATTCAAATCTATTAAAAGCAAAAAACCGTTCATAAAACACAATAAAACAAAGATTTATTTGGGAAAACGGACAAAAAGCCTTATTTTGCAGAAATTTTCAGTCTGTAGCCTATTGGGAAAATGGGCAGACTCACGAAAACAAGGAAGCGTATGGCATTAAAAAATATCTTTGCGTGCTGTTTTTGCTTGGTATGTGGAGTAACGACTGTTCCGGCTCAAAAGCAACTCACCGGAAAAGCCACTTATTATTCCGACAAGTTACATGGAAGAAAAATGAGCAACGGCGAGAGATACCACCGTGACAGTATGACTTGTGCACACAAGAAGTACCCTTTCGGTACCCTGCTGAAAGTACGCAACCCGCTAAATGGAAAAGAAGTGGTGGTGAGAGTAACCGACCGTGGCCCTTTCTCAAAACGTTATGTCATCGACCTGTCCAAGGCGGCGGCACGTGAGTTAGGATTCATCCGGAAAGGTTTTTGCCAAGTGGAAATCACGCGGATACATCCCAATCGTATCCCATTCAGACCGGAAGATGCCGAGGAAATTCCGGAGCTACACTTAGAATATCAGGATATAGTGACCTACCCTGTACCGATATGGCAACAGGATACGCTACAGGATAAGAAGCCGCAACCGACAAGAATCAAGAAACTTAAAATCGACAAGAAATAGAATTCAATTTGTAGACACAAAATGGAAAAGAAACTCAGAAGAGAGTCTGTTTGCGTACAGGCCGGATGGACGCCCAAGAAAGGCGAACCGCGCGTTTTACCTATTTATCAAAGTACTACTTTTAAATACGATAACAGCGAACAAATGGCTCGTTTGTTCGACTTGGAAGACACGGGATATTTCTATACCCGATTGCAAAACCCCACAAACGATGCCGTAGCAGCCAAGATAGCCGAACTGGAAGGAGGCGTAGGCGCCATGCTGACGTCTTCAGGACAAGCGGCCAATTTCTATGCCGTATTCAATATCTGTCAGGCAGGCGACCACTTCGTCACCTCTAACACTATTTATGGAGGCACATACAACCTGTTCGGAGTCACCATGAAAAAGTTAGGCATCGAATGCACGTTTGTAGATCCGGAATGGGACGACAAACGTATCGAAGCCGCTTTCCGTCCGAACACGAAATGTTTTTTCGGCGAAACCATTTCGAATCCGGGCGGCCACGTGTTCGACATAGAACGCTTCGCCCGGATGGCCCACAAACACGGTGTGCCCTTGATTGTGGACAACACTTTTGCCACACCAATCAACTGCCGCCCGTTTGAATGGGGAGCAGACATCGTCACCCACTCCACCACTAAATATATGGACGGACACGCCACATCGGTAGGTGGTGCCATAGTGGACAGCGGCAACTTCGATTGGAACGCCCATGCCGACAAGTTCCCGGGACTTTGCCAACCGGACGAAAGCTACCACGGGTTGACTTATGCCGACGCTTTCGGCAAGATGGCTTACATCACCAAAGCCACGGCGCAACTCATGCGAGACTTAGGTTCCATCCAAAGCCCCCAAAACGCATTCTTGCTCAATCTCGGCCTTGAAACCTTGCATCTGCGTATGCGGCAGCACTGCGCCAACGCACAAGCCGTAGCAGAGTACCTGGAGCAAAACGAACGTGTGGCTTGGGTGAACTACTGCGGACTGAAAAGCAACAAATATTATGAGTTAGGACAAAAATACTTGCCGAACGGGTCTTGCGGTGTCATCGCATTCGGCCTGAAAGGCACAAAAGAAGATGCCATCCGGTTCATGGACAGCTTGAAGATGATTTGCATCGTGACGCATGTGGCCGACGCCCGCACATGCGTATTGCATCCGGCCAGCCATACGCACCGCCAGCTCTCCGACGAACAGTTGCGCGAAGCCGGAGTGGCACCTGACCTGATTCGCCTGTCAGTCGGTATAGAAAATGTAGAAGACATCATTGAAGACATCCAACAGGCGTTGGACGCATCGAAATAAGTGCCGGTAGCCGTGGCTTCGGTTTCCACCACGCCCCACGGCCATCCCCTATTATGCCCAACCTCCCCCGGAAAACGCTGACAAATACGTTTCCGGGGGAGGCTGTTTTCAACGGACACGGTTTCTCAATGCCCCGATTTACCATCCAACTTCTTCCGCAAGATTTCGCGCACCTCGTCAGCCGAAGCCCCGACGGCCAACAGGGTACCGTCGCTGTCGACAAGGAAAGTGCCTCCACCGGAGTTTCCTATACCGTGTAAAGCCCATACATTATTGGCATCTTCCACCTCGGCATAGTAAGCCCAAGGGTAGCCGTCCTTACGCACCGCCTGCTCCATGTCGCTCCGGCGCTTCTCGCGAGCTATGCCCACCACCGTGAAGCCTTTGTCCTTGAACTCCTCATAAACGGGAATCATGGATTTGGAATTCGCGCGGCACGGCCCGCACCACGAAGCCCATAAGTCTACAAGGGCAATCTTGCCGCGTATCAGGCCGGACATACGCAAAGGACGGCCGTCGCTACCCGTAATCTCATAATCGGGATAAGGCTGCCCTTCGGCCAATGTCCGGCATTGGCGCAAAGCGTTCACGACGGCATGGTAAGGATGTTCCGGCAAATAACCGGCATAAACGGAATCATAAACCGCCCACAACGCTTGTTTCAGACTGTCCGGATGATCGGTATCATCCAACTCGAAACGCAAAAAAGACAAGCCGGATACCGAAGGCTTGCGCGCCGCCTCGCGGAGCCGCCACGACTTTTCTTCGGCACGGCAGGTAGCAAGGCTGTCCTGCAAAGCCATCATCCGGGGCGAATAAAGCCTGCGGGACTTTTCCAAACTGTCCCGTTGCTTATAAATTTTGTTCGCCTCTTCCTGCGTCTCCGCCGTCCTCAGGCGTTCATACAAGTCCTTGCCTGCCGGAGTGAAATAATCATCCTCACTTTCAAGGGTATCCACACGGGCGTTGTACTGTTCGTACTTGGGACTGAATATGCTTTCGGCGCGTTGGTCCACATCCTGCATCAGCCGGTTCTCCGTCCCGTCGGTCTCCACTTTCGGTCTTCCCTCTTCCGGAATGGTAATATGCAGGGTGGCATCCTCACTCAAGAACTTTGCCCAGTAAAAAAGCCCTTCCATCCAGTCGTGCCACAAATAAAGTTGCCAAGCCTCTATACAGTCAGTATACAAATCATATTCAAACTTCCCGTTATGCACCGGGATGGAAATGAAAGGCTTCACCCGCGCATCCAATCCGTAACGGTGCAACACAAGGCGGCTCGCCTCCGTCGGTTTCTCCACCGTCCCCGTCAGGCGGCAATGCAGCTTGCCTTCACGCTCCTCCTTCAGGTTCACGCCTTTGATGAACCAACCGTCTTTCCCTCCTTCCATGAAGTCGAACGAAGTATCACGGCCATCCAACGGCGGAAAGACCAGACGGAAACTCACATTACCGGAATCGGGCATATACACGCGCTGCCCCAACGCCAGTCCCTCGCAACGCCGCAAGGGATAGTCTCGCCCCGTCACAGCACCGCGCAAATGCAGGACGGAATCCAGTTGTATCCAATACTGCTTACGGTTGTAAGCCTCCATATATAAGGTTGTAGCAACCGGTGTACATTCCACGCGGCTGATTTCCACCGCCGTTGTGTTACGGTCGCCCACTGCGGGGTTCTTCACATCGCGAACTTGCGCTTCCTGCGCCCTCAGCAGCTCTCCGCCGCACAAGAGGACAATCGCCGACAATAGATAATTCAAATAATGTCTCATCGTATCGTAGTCATAATTACACCTTTCTATCTGCGTTCCAACTGTTGTTTCAGATTCTCCAAATGCAAACGGAACTGCTCTTCCGACGCATAGCGCAAACCGCTCCGCACCACATTCCCCATGCGGTCGAGCGTCTCGTAATGCGGAATCCCCAAGAAATTGAACAGCTCCATCAGGCGGTTGAAATCGTCACGGCTCACCTGCACCACATCTTCTCCGGACAGGTGTTCGTCCACATACTTCCGGTAGTTCTCTTCCGGTCCTTCCCCTTCGGTGCTGATAAACAGGAAATCCACATCGGAATGGTTGCGCAAGGCCTCGCGCATCGGCTTGGAACGCTCGATGCCCGAACGGCAAGGCCCACAAAACATCCCCCAAAAATCTATCAGGACATATTTTCCCCGGTACTTCTCCGTGAGGCGGCGCAACAGTTTCCCGCCTTCCGTATCGGGCAGGGCGTAAGTAAGCGTATTGCGGCGACGTGCCTGTTCGAGCAACCGCTCGGCCTGGACACGCAACACCTCACGGTTCATATATGCCAAGCGGTTTTGGTAAATGCTGTCGTACATGGACGGTGCTTCACTATAATGGCGTCCTAAATCGGAAGACAAGGCACGCAGCACCACCAAACGTCCGAGTAGCGACGGCTCGTCCGCCCCCAATATCGCAGTGTCCACGGCCATCATGGCTGCATCCTCTTTGGCCACGCTGTCCGGTTCCATGGAACCAACCAATACAGCAGGGCTGCGCATGACCGAAGAGAACTCATAACGGTTCAGGAATATATCCAAGTCGCGAAGCACCAAAGCGGATACATCATCGCAAGGCATCTCGCGCAGGAAACGGTAGTTGGCTGGGTCACGATACGGTGCCATTTTCGCCCGTATTTCTTCCCACTTCATTTTTTCATAGTCAATGGCAAAACTTTGGTTCATCTCGTAATCGAACACTGCCATACCATGCACTAACCGCGTTTGACACTTAGCCAAATGACGCTCCCACGGCGTATAACCGAAACGCCAAGCCACGTAGTCCACCGCCCGTAACCGCTCGCGCATCCGCCTCATGGCGTTTTCCGTGAAATCTTTAAAACCGAGCGAATCCGAAACAGCGGAAAACTCGTCATACGGGTAAGCACAAAGCTCCGAAACCCCATGCTCCAAAGAACGCTTCCGCCCAAACGGGCCGGAAGGCACAGAAGCGCAGGACACCGAACCATCCGCCCGCATGACCATCTCCGTGGTCTGCCCAGGCACGGCATAGAAGTTCAACCACTTGCGGAAATCCTTGCCTTCTATCAACAGTGCCCCTTCCACAGGATACCAAGCCCAGAAACGGAACTCGAACGTGCCATCCTCACGGATATCCACCACGAGGGGGACGCGCTCACCAGTGGTCGGCTCACAACGGTTATACAGCATGGTGGAATAGCCTTGGCTGCGCGAATATCCCTCGATGCGGCCACGGACGCAGGCCGTGTCCGCCGTGAAAAACTGCCGCTCCAACTCGGGTGTCATCACGAACGGCTCCCGTTCCTCGGGCACCTGCGGGGCCTTCCCCTCTTCGTGCACGCCGTAGATATTAAACGCCCCTTGCATATTCCCCTCGATAAAATCAAAGAAACGGGTTTTCCGAGGCATAGGCTCAAACAACACCTTGAACTCGCCTTCACCGCTTGGAGGAGTCACATAATGTTCCCCCAGCACAATGCCCTCGCCCCGCAAGGCTTTATACTTCCGATTGTCATCACCCAGAAGCCAAGCATCCTTGGACACTTGAATCCACCAGCCCGGCTTGTATCGCTCGTGGAAACTGATAATCGTAGCAGTGTCGGCAAACTCCACCTTCGTAATACGGATAGTGGAAGTGGTACTGCCCACCCAAGCCGGACGGGAGAACGTCCGCGCTTTCCGCGCTGTCGCCTCCGGGGAAGCGCAGCACAGCACGGCCAAAAGCAGCCATGCCCATAACGTTGCCTTGTGTGTTGTTTTCATTTCGGTATTCATCGTTTAAGTGTTTCCTTTTTACGCCTTTACCTTACCACGACTTTCTTCGTCACCAAATTGCGCCCGTCGGCCGACAGCACTTGGACGATATAGAAACCGGGAGACAAGGGAGTCTCTACCACTGACGCCCCACACGGAAAGTCCGCCACGCAGACACCGGAGAGCGCAGCGACACGTACCTCTGCCGCCACGGGCGACGGCTCCACACGCAACGTGCGTCCGGACACCGACACGACAGGTACGGACGCGTCCATCGCCACTTCGCCTATCCCCGTCTCGTCCGGAAGGTTGGCCGACCCGTAACGGTTCGTATTGCCGAACTTTACCTGATAGGGCCACTGTTCGTCGTTCGCGTCGTTGTCGTCCCACACTTGCCGCCAATATTTCTTCGGGCCTCCGCTCACCACAAAGTAAAGCCGTTTGCAGTCCACCGGACAATCGAAGAATATCGTATCCTTCGGGGTGCCGTACACAGACTTTCCCATGTCGCCATACACCCGACTACCATCTTTAAGCAACGCTACAAAGCCATAACGCCATTCCGCGTATGTCGCATTCTTCACACGATAGCCCTCTTGACGGTTCAGGCCTTCGAAACAAACGGAAACCGTGGAACCGACCCTTTTCGGCAAATTCAGACGGATGATGTTATGCCCCGTATTCTCAGGAGCCGCAGAAGGACTGATGCGCCAATAATTGTCGGCCACCTGAAGCATGGCAGGCAAGGGACGGCTGTCCACTTTGGCTGCCCCGTACTCTTCCAAAGCCGGGATGTCCCAAGTGGCAAAACGGGCTGCACAGTCGTACATTTCGTCATTGAACTCGCTGTCCGTGATTCCCGTGAGGCGCATATAAGCCTCAACGGCATCTTCCGGGTTTCGGCTCTGGTTCCAAAGCCGCCCCATGAAGTCCATCCCGTGCTTGTAACACCAGTAATCCTGTATGAAATAGTTGTTGTAACGCGGCGATTCGTGCAGGATATGCTTGTGCACGTTTTGCAGGTAGCCGTCGAACCATTCGTTGTTGAACTGGTCGGCCGGCATGATTTTATAGGCCTGCCATTGTGCGCACTGCTCCCAAAACGCACATCCCTTACCCCCTCCAGGTTCATACATCCAGCCGTTCTGGTTGCCGTTATCGCAATGCACTTGGTATTGGAAACAGTGGCCTATCTCGTGGTAAAGCGTCTGCCAGTTGCGCGACGGGGCAGCCCAAGGCGTAAGGGTGAGCAAACCGATCAGGTCGTCCACGCCCGAACCGGAAGCTTCCCATCCTTCAGGTTCATAACGCAAGCGGATGACCATCTTATAGGTGTCGGTCTTCGACCTGCCACGACGGATGAACTTCAGCGAATCGGTATAGAAATCGAAAGCGATTTCGGCATTCCTCAGTACCTCGTCTATGTCTATCGTATGGTTGCCGCACGTAAACACGGAAGGGTTCTCACCGTAACCTTTTTCCCAAAACAGTATCCAATTCTTCGACTGGCGCGTACGCCCGATATAATAAGCATTGTCTGGGTCGTTGACATCTCCCATCAACCACTGAGCTGTATAGACTTTCTTGTCTACCGTCTGCGTGACATCCTGCAAAGCCTGTGCGGCCGAGCGGATTTGCTCCTCGGTCTGTTCCGTATTCTCCCAAACCTCCTGTGCAGCCTGGATGGCAGTCTCCATCTTTCCCCGCTTTTCCTCGTCTTCTTCATACCAGTCCTTCACTTGTCCGGCATAGCGGAGCGCGTCGGCCAAAACATCATAGACGGCCGCCGAGGTCTCGATGGCCGTCACGGCTTCGTCCAAGGCGGCCTTCGCTTCTGCCATGGCTTTTTCATCCGGATTCTCCGCCGCCGCGGCTTTTTCGGCTGCTTCTATGGCTGCTTCCACCGCCTGGCGAACCGCAGACTGGATATGTTTCGCCTGCAATTCCTCACGGACATCATCGGCATAACGCGACAAATAAGCCGCATAATCTTCCGAGGTGTTCCCGCCGAGATAATACAAGCGGACGTTGTCGAGGCAAATCCAGTTGCCCGTGGCGTTTTCGGCCTTGAACCCGATGGTGACTTGCCCGTCCACCACCGTAAAATAGAGGTCTTTGTAGACCTTCATCGTATCCACCGGCATGTCATAAATCCCGGCATATAAGGTAACGCCCGTTTGCTTCTCTCCGGCATTCACCGTGCTGTTCGCGCCGTTCTGCTGGATATTGCCCACGGCAGCACGCAGGCGGTACTTCCCGTCGGGAATGCCTTCCAACGTCTGCCGGATACCGACATCCGGCACTTTGGACCCGATGTTCACCCAACGCTCCAAATAAGTAGTACCGGATTTGCCCGGAAAACTCGTGTTGGTCTGCGTGAGCATCCCATCGTTTTCCCAACCGGTCGTACCGTCCTCGAAATTGGGATTCACGATGCGCGAAGTCATGGTCAGCGGATGCTCCAGCGACGCGTTTTTATATTGGTAAGTCTGCGTGGCCTCCGTCAACCGTTGTGTCAAGGCCAAGATATCCGTAACTGCAGCATGCTCGTCTTCATAGACCGTCTGCGCTTCGTCTATCGCAGCTTTCAATTCTTCGGCATACACACCCGAGCCGTCGCCGTAAGCTGCCCGCGCCGCCGAAAGGGCAGTTTCCAAACCGCCCTTGTCCATGTCGTCGCAGAGCAATTTCACGTAGTCCACCAAAATCTTGGCATGGTTGGCCGACCCTACCCCCTCGTTGGCCGCAAAACCGATGCGTATCTTTCCGGTGGTTTGCGCCGTAAGCGTAAAAATGAGCTCGTCCGTTTTCCACGACTTCACGGGGAAATTTTTCACGTCGGAAACCGTAGCGGTTCCGTTATCCGGCAGCCAGGCCAACAGGCTGTTTCCGGCACCGGACGTACCCACGTTATAATAAGCCGAAGACAAACGGTAAGTTCCTTTAGGAAGGGTCACACTTTGGGAATACACAAGCTGCATGCCCCAACCCGTAGTCAATCCGAGCGCACCGCCTTCCGAGCCTTCGTACCCTGAAGCCGGCAGCGCGGAACTGTTGTTGAACGTCACCTCCGGATTATAAGCAAACGTGCCGGCCACGGTATAAGTGGCCGTGGTTTCGTTCGTCCAACCGTAAACTTCGTTTATGACGTCCCCGGAAACATTGCCCGTTTGCCGGGCATCGTAGTTGAATTTCGTATCAAAACCGTGGTTTTCCAAGAAGTAAGCGGATATATCCACTTGTGCCCAACCGTGCAGACTCGACGCAAGCCACAAACACATGAATAAGTTTCTTTTCATATTATTAGGTATAATGTTTAGTGCCGTAAAGGTACATATTTTAAGCTAATAGCACAAAATCTCAAAAGAAAAAGTTATATCCTAAACGACTCTCAGGCAAATGAAAAATCATTCTCAGGCAATTAATTTTTCGTTCGCCTGAGAATGATTTTCCGTTCTCAGGCGAATGATTTCAGACACGTAAGAAGCTGATAAACAGAAATATCAAGAAATACAAATTCTTTACAACAACACATTTCCTCTTACGCCCTTTCCTATGTGCAGGAAAACCGGACGACAAAATATCCCTCACGTACAAATTAAAAGAGCAGGCATGAAAAAAGCCGCCCAGAGTTCCGGACGGCTTTTTCTCTTATAGCAAATTAAATTATTCGGCGCTTGCAGGTGTTTCTGTCGCAGTTTCTGCTGCCGGTGCTTCGGCCGCAGGAGCCTCTTCAGCCTTGGCCGCAGACTTCTTGGAACGACGCGTACGAGTCTTCTTCGTAGCTTGCTTAGCCATGTTCTCATCATAGTCCACCAATTCGATGAAACACATCGCTGCGTTGTCACCCTGACGGAAACCGGTCTTGATGATACGGGTATAACCACCCGGACGGTCAGCCACTTTCACAGAGATTTCCTTGAACAACTCTGTTACGGCATACTTGTTCTGCAAATAGCTGAAAACGACACGACGAGAATTAGTAGTATCGTCCTTAGACTTTGTAATCAACGGCTCCACGTATTTCTTCAAAGCCTTGGCCTTTGCAAGAGTCGTAGTGATTCTTTTGTGCATGATCAGAGAGATGGCCATATTGGCTAACATCGCTTGTCTGTGGGATGCAGTACGACTCAAATGATTGAATTTTTTATTATGTCTCATTGTTTATTAATCTTTATCTAATTTATACTTAGAAATATCAGTTCCAAACGACAGATTCAGACTCTCTAGCAAATCATCAAGCTCAGTGAGCGATTTCTTACCGAAGTTTCTGAACTTCAACAAGTCGGTCTTGTTAAACTGTACCAAGTCGCCCAACGTTTCCACATCTGCGGCTTTCAGACAGTTCAAGGCACGGACAGAAAGATCCATGTCTACCAACTTGGTCTTCAGAAGTTGACGCATGTGCAACACCTCTTCATCAAACTCTTCATTGCCCTCACCATCGGAATTCTCCAATGTAATCTTCTCGTCAGAGAACAACATGAAGTGATAAATCAGGATTTTTGCAGCCTCTTTCAGGGCGTCCTTCGGGTGAATGGAACCATCAGTAGAAATTTCAAGAACGAGTTTCTCGTAGTCAGTCTTCTGCTCTACACGATAGTTTTCAACAGCGTACTTAACATTTCTAATCGGAGTGTAAATTGAATCGATTGGAATCACATTCACATCAGTACAGAAGATACGGTTCTCATCAGATGGAACGTACCCCCGACCTTTGTTAATGGACAACTCAATCTGCATCGTTGCTTTGGCATCTAAATGGCAAATAACTAATTCAGGGTTTAACACTTCAAATCCAGTCAGATACTTGTTAATATCTCCGGCCTTGAATTCAGTCGTATTCTCTACCGTGATACTCACTTTCTCATTCTCGAATTCTTCTACTATCTTCTTGAACCGTACTTGCTTGAGGTTCAAGATAATGTTGGTAACATCTTCTTTTACTCCGGGAACTGAAGCAAACTCGTGCTCTACCCCCGCAATACGCATGGTATTGATAGCATATCCCTCAAGGGATGAAAGAAGAATACGGCGCAAAGCATTACCAACAGTAATACCGAAACCGGGTTCCAACGGACGAAATTCGAACTTGCCGTATTTGTCATCCGCCTCCAACATTAATACTTTATCAGGTTTTTGAAATGCTAATATCGCCATTATCTTAATTATTATTTAGAGTACAACTCAACGATCAACTGCTCCTTAATGTTCTCTGGAATGTCTGCACGTTCCGGCTTGTGGAGTAACTTGCCGGACTTGGTATTCTCATCCCACTCTATCCAAGGATATTTGCTGTGGTTGAAACCAGCCAAAGCGTTGGCAATAACTTCCAAAGACTTAGATTTCTCGCGAACACCGATAATCTGACCAGGCTTAACAGCGTATGAAGGGATATTCACCACTTCACCGTCTACGATGATGTGCTTATGTCCCACCAACTGACGAGCTGCCGCACGAGTAGGAGCAATTCCCAAACGATAAACGACATTGTCCAAACGACACTCTAAGTTCTGCAAAAGAATCTCACCGGTAATACCGCTTGTACGGGCAGCCTTCTCAAACATATTACGGAACTGTTTCTCCAAAACACCGTAAGTATATTTAGCCTTCTGCTTTTCAGCTAACATGACACCATACTCAGAAGTTTTCTTTCTTCTGTTGTTTCCATGTTGACCGGGAGGGAAGTTTCTTTTTGACAACACCTTGTCCGGTCCGAATATAGCCTCACCGAAACGACGAGCAATTCTTGATTTTGGTCCAGTATATCTAGCCATTTTAAGTTCTAATTTTTAAAGGTTCTTGCAGGAATCCCAAGTCATTGCAGCCGCGACTACAGAAAGGAAATGAAGCCCTTGAAAATCGTTGGAATCCCTACTGTTATTATGGGTTATCTCTTATTAAACTCTTCTTCTCTTAGGAGGACGACAACCGTTGTGTGGCAATGGAGTAACATCAATAATCTCCGTCACCTCAATACCTGCACCATGTATGGTACGAATAGCAGACTCACGTCCGTTACCCGGCCCTTTCACATAAGCCTTTACCTTTCTCAAGCCAAGATCGAATGCAACCTTCGCACAATCCTGGGCAGCCATCTGAGCTGCATAGGGAGTGTTCTTCTTCGAACCGCGGAATCCCATCTTACCGGCAGAGGACCATGAAATCACCTGACCCTCACTGTTTGCTAAAGACACAATGATATTGTTGAATGAGCTATGAACATGCAACTGTCCCATAGCATCAACTTTCACATTTCTTTTCTTAGCTGCGACTGTTTTTTTTGCCATATCTAATTATTATTTAGTAGCTTTTTTCTTGTTTGCAACTGTCTTCTTCTTGCCCTTACGCGTACGAGCATTGTTCTTCGTGCTCTGACCGCGAACCGGCAAACCTAAACGGTGGCGAACACCACGATAACAACCGATATCCATCAGTCGCTTGATGTTCAACTGAATTTCAGAACGAAGATCACCTTCTACTTTGTATTCAGCACCAATCACGGCACGTATATTACCAGCCTGCTCATCAGTCCAGTCTTTTACCTTAATGTCTTTGTCGACACCGGCTTTTGCAAGGATTTTTGCTGAACTACTACGACCTATACCATAAATATAAGTCAAAGCAATTTCACCTCTCTTATTCTGAGGCAAATCTACACCTACAATTCTTATTGCCATATACTTATTTTATTTCTTTTTGCTATAAAATATTAGCCCTGACGCATTTTAAACTTAGGGTTCTTTTTGTTAATAACATACAAACGTCCTT
>ERZ827150.255-NODE-255-length-84855-cov-55.609894_pt1 | contig 84855 bp, 65 predicted proteins | sample MGYA00519779_ERZ827150 | MGnify/ENA primary metagenome ERZ827150 (study PRJEB31778, sample SAMEA3449267) | human gut metagenome | biome: human gut; feature: human-associated habitat; material: faeces | place: United Kingdom | collected 2010/2012 ...
TCAAATAGTAAGTAAAAATATTTTATTATATATTTATATATATAATATATTATATTATATATATAAATATATAATAAAAATATTTTGCTTATGATTTGAAACCTGTCAGTCGTTGGAAGCGGACGGATGTATTATTCAAAAAAACAATTGTAAGTTTTGTAATGTAAGGGTGTAAGGGCTTTTTTTATTTCATGCAGTCCTCTTCCTGAAACCGATGACCCCATTCCTGTGCGGATGGACACGCCGTCCGCCCCCGCCGCGTACCGGCGAGGATATGTTCCCTCTCTCAGCAAAACATCGCTTCCTGCCCCGCAAAACGGTGCTTTCCTCTCCGCAAAACAATGCTTTCCAAAAGAAAATAATATCTTTTCCGATAAATTTTCCATTGGAAATTATGTTTTCTCGGAAATTATGCTTTTCTTTGCGGCGTGAAACCGAAAACAACAACGAAAACCCAACAACAAGAAACGTTATGAAATACCTGATTATTGGGGGCGTGGCAGGCGGAGCGACCGCCGCCGCCCGACTGAGAAGAGTGGACGAAGCGGCAGACATCATCCTGCTGGAGAAGGGAAAATACATCTCGTACGCCAACTGCGGCCTGCCGTACTACATCGGCGGCGTCATCGAAGACCGCGCCAAGCTGCTGGTGCAGACGCCCCAGTCGTTCGGGCAGCGCTTCCGCATCGACGTGCGCGTGGAGAACGAGGCCGTGGCCATCGACCCCGCCCGCAAGGCCGTCACCGTGCGCCGTGCCGACGGCACCACCTACGAGGAGACCTACGACAAGCTGCTCCTCTCGCCCGGCGCCACGCCCGTGCGTCCGCCCCTCGAGGGCATCGGCGAGGAGGGCATCTTCACCCTGCGCAATGTGGACGACACCGACCGTATCAAGGCCTACCTCACGGAGAAGCGCGTGCGCCGTGCCGTGGTGGTGGGCGCGGGCTTCATCGGGCTGGAGATGGCCGAAAACCTGCACCACGCCGGCGTGGCCGTCTCTGTGGTCGAGATGGGCAACCAGGTGATGGCTCCCATCGACTACTCCATGGCCGCCCCCGTCCACCAGCACCTTGTGGAGAAGGGTGTGGGCCTCTACCTGGAGGAGGGCGTCACCAGCTTCCGCCGCACCGACGAGGGCCTCACCGTCTTCCTGAAGAGCGGCAAGACCCTGCAGGCCGACCTCGTGCTGCTCTCCATCGGCGTGCGTCCCGCCACGGCTCTGGCCAAGGAGGCGGGCCTGAAGCTGGGCGAGACGGGCGGCATCTGGGTGGACGAGTACCTGCAGACCTCTGCCCCCGACATCTATGCCGTGGGCGACGCCATCGAGTTCCCGCACCCGCTGACGGGCAAACCCTGGCTGAACTACCTGGCCGGCCCTGCCAACCGACAGGGACGCATCGTGGCCGACAACATGGCCCTGGGCAACGTTACCGCCTACGAGGGCGCCATCGGCACCTCCATCGCCAAGGTGTTCGACCTCACCGTGGCCTCCACCGGCCTGGCCGCCAAGCGCCTGAAGCAGCTGGGCATGGACTACCTGAGCTCCGTGACCCACTCCGGCTCGCACGCCGGCTACTATCCCGACGCCCTGCCCCTGACGCTGAAGCTGACCTTCGACCCCAAGACGGGCCGCCTCTACGGCGCCCAGTGCGTGGGTTACGAGGGCGTGGACAAGCGCATCGACCAGATAGCCCAGCTCATCAAGCACGGCGGAACGGTGTACGACCTCGTGGAAACCGAGCACGCCTACGCGCCGCCCTTCTCGTCGGCCAAGGACCCCATCGCCATCGCCGGCTACGTGGCCTCCAACCTGCTGAGCGGAGCCATGCCCGCCATCACCTGGCGCGAGCTGGCGGCGCAGAAAGACGGCCTCGTGCTCATCGACACCCGCACGCCCGAGGAATTTGCCTTCGGCACCATCCCTGGCGCCGTGAACATTCCCCTCGACAACCTGCGCCAGCGCCTGGCCGAAGTGCTGGCTGACCGTCCCGTCGTGGTGTTCTGCGCCGTGGGTTTGCGCGGCTATCTGGCGCAACGCATCCTGATGGGTCGCGGCTACACCAACGTGCGCAACCTGATTGGCGGCTACAAGACCTATTCCGCGGCCGTAGCGCCCGTTTTGCCTACCGAGGCATGTTCCTGTACCCGCGAGCCGTCCGCGTCGCACAGAGAGGCTGAAAATGCGTCGTGCGTGTGCGACCGCCCCGTGGTGCGCATCAATGCCTGCGGCCTGCAATGCCCCGGCCCCATCCTCAAGGTCAAGGAGGCGATGGACGCCGCCGTGCCCGGCCAGCGCGTGGAAGTGGTGGCTACCGATGCCGGTTTTGCCCGCGACGCCTCTGCCTGGTGCCACACGACAGGCAACCGGTTGATTGAAAAATCGGAGTCGAAAGGCCGCTATACCGTGCTTTTGGAGAAAGGAAATGGCGTTTGTGAGGCCGAAAATGGCGGAAAAAGCGGTCGTGGAAAGACGCTGATCCTCTTCAGCGACGACCTGGACAAGGCGCTTGCCACCTTCGTTCTGGCCAACGGAGCGGCCGCCACGGGTCAGAAGGTGTCCATATTCTTTACCTTCTGGGGATTGAATGTGTTGAAAAAAGTGAATAAACCCGCCGTGCAGAAAGACATCTTCGGCCGCATGTTCGGCTGGATGCTGCCCTCCAGTTCGCTGAAGCTGAAGCTCTCGCAGATGAACATGCTGGGCATGGGCAGCCGCATGATGCGCTACTTGATGAAGCGCAAGGGCGTGGATTCGCTGGAGAGCCTCCGTGCGCAGGCGCTGGCACAGGGCGTGGAGTTCATCGCCTGCCAGATGTCGATGGACATGATGGGCATCGCCCGCGAGGAGCTGCTGGACGAAGTGACCGTGGGCGGCGTGGCCACCTACATGGATCGTGCCGACCAGGCGAATGTGAACCTGTTCATCTAATTGGAATGAAGAATGAAGAACGAAGAATGAAGAATTTCCGTGTGGCAAGCCTGCGCCTCATTCCTCATTCTCCGTTCTTCATTCCTCATTCTTCATTCTTCATTTATTTATATGGAAGTTTTGTGTAAAATACGCGACATCTATCGGGCCATCGCCGAGTTCGAGGCCCAGTTTGAGCAGGCCTATGGCCTGTCGCTCAACGAAGGCATGCTGCTCTGTACGCTCCTGTCGCGGGGCAAGCTGAGCTCCAGCGAGGTGGCTGAGGCTTTGGGCTTGTCGGCCTCCAACGCGTCGAAAGTCATCCGCTCCGTCGAGGGCAAGGAACTGATTGTGCGCCAGGTGGGGCGCGAGGACAAGCGGCAGATGTACTTCGTGCCGACCCCTGCGGGCAAGGAACTGATCGGGCGCATCAAGGCGGCGCACTTCGACCTGCCTCCGCTACTGGCCGAGGCCGTGGGCAGAGGGTGTTGAGGCGGACGTACAAGATTGGCACACAGATGACGCAGATGAAATGGATGACCACAGATGAAAAAGAAAATCTGTGAAAATCTGTTCCATCTGCGTCATCTGTGTGCTATCTCCGTTACCTGCAATTTGTCTTGAAGGAAGAACTTGCCTTTCGGAAAAGCCTTTTATTTAAAAAAATCGTTATTTTTGTACCCAAAATTGAACATTACAAACAAAAATAACGATATGCAGAAACTCTTGTCATTGCCTCCCAACCTGGTGGAGGCCTTTCCCGACCTTGCGCACGTGAATACGGATGAATGGTTTTGTACGTCCGACCCCGTCGGCATGAAGCTGGGCTCGGGTGGCGGCACCACCTGGCTCCTGCGCCAGTGGGAACAGAACCGCTCCGCCGAGGCCCGCGCCGAGAAGCGCATCCTCTTCCATGCCGGCGGCCAAAGCCGTCGCCTGCCCTCCTATGCCCCCTCGGGCAAGATTCTGACGCCTCTGCCCGTGTTCCGCTGGGAGCGTGGCCAGCAGCTGGGACAGAACCTGCTCTCTCTGCAACTCCCTCTTTATGAAAAGATTATGGAGCGTGCCCCCGAGTCGCTCCGCACCCTCATTGCCAGCGGCGACGTCTACATCCGCGCCGAGAAGCCCTTGCAGGACATCCCTGAGGCCGACGTCGTGTGCTACGGCTTGTGGGTGGACCCCGTGCTGGCCACCCATCACGGCGTGTTCGTGTCCAACCGCCAGACGCCCGAAGTGCTCGACTTCATGCTTCAGAAGCCTTCGCTGGCTCAGCTCGAAGACCTGTCGCAAACCCATCTCTTCCTGATGGACATCGGCATCTGGCTCTTGAGCGACCGTGCCGTCGAGCTGCTCAAGAAGCGTTCGCTCAAGGCCGAAGGGCCGGCCGACCCTGCCGTGCCCTGGTCCGACCTGCGCTACTACGACCTCTACTCCGACTTCGGCCTGGCTTTGGGCGCCAATCCCCGCATTGCCGACGACGAGCTGAACGCCCTGTCGGTAGCCATCCTGCCCCTGCCGGGCGGCGAGTTCTACCATTACGGCACCAGCCGCGAGCTGCTTTCGAGCACCGTCGCCCTGCAAGGCAAGGTGGCCGACCAGCGGCGCATCATGCACCGCAAGGTGAAGCCCAGCGCCTCCATCTTCACCCAGAACGCCGAGGTGGGTGTCAAGTTTATCGAGGGCAACAACGATGTATGGATAGAAAACAGCTGCGTGCCCTCCACGTGGGTGCTGGGCGCCCGACAGATTATCACGGGTGTACCCCACAACGACTGGACGCTGGCCCTGATGGACGGCACCTGCATCGACATCGTGCCCTTGCAGGGTGGGGGATGGGCCGTCCGCCCCTATGGCTTCGACGATGCCTTCAAGGGGGCATTGGACGCCATGGAGACCTATTATCTGAATACGCCCTTCTTCTGCTGGCTGAACGAGCGCGGCTTGACCTTGGCCGACCTGTCCGGTCGTCACGACGACCTTCAGGCCGCTTCCATCTTCCCCGTGGTGCATGATGTGGAAACGATGGGGCGGATGGTGCGTTGGATGACCGAGGAACCCGACCTCGAGGGCATGCGCGAAATGTGGCTCCAAGCCGAACGCCTCTCGGCCGACGAGATTTCCGCCCGTGCCGACCTGCGCCGCCTCTGCGCCCAGCGCGAAGCCTTCGCCAGGAAGAACTGGGAATTGCTTGCCACGAATTATGAGAAGAGCATCTTCTACCAGCTCGACCTGGCCGACGCCGCGCGCGAATACCATCGCCTCGGCCTGCCCAAGCCCGCCCTGCTGCTCGACGATGCCCCGCTGATGCAGCGCATCCACAACAGCATGTTCCGTGCGCAGGTGGACAAGCTGGACGGCGCCGACTACAAGGCCGACGAACAGGCAGCCTTCGGCCTGCTCCGCGAAGGCCTGCTGGCCGACCTCTACGAACACAAGAGCCGCCCTGTGCTCAACGTCTATAGCGACCAGATTGTGTGGGGACGAAGCCCTGTACGCATCGACATGGCGGGCGGATGGACCGACACGCCCCCCTATTCGCTCTTTGCGGGCGGGCATGTGGTGAACATTGCCGTCGAGCTCAACGGCCAGCCGCCCCTGCAGGTGTATGTCAAGCCCTGTCAGGAGTTCCACATCATCCTCCGCTCCATCGACATGGGTGCCATGGAGGTCATCCGCACGTACGAAGAACTGCACGACTATTGCAAGATAGGTTCGCCCTTCTCCATCCCCAAGGCGGCGCTGGTGCTGGCTGGTTTCTCGCCCAAGTTCTCCGAAGAGGGCTATGCCACACTGGCCGAACAGCTTCAGGCCTTTGGGACGGGCATTGAAATCACCCTGCTCTCGGCCATCCCTGCGGGGTCAGGCTTGGGCACCAGCTCCATCCTGGCGTCTACCGTGCTGGGTTCGCTGAGCGACTTCTGCGGCCTTTCGTGGGACAAGAACGAGGTGTGCCGCCGCACCCTTGCCCTCGAGCAGCTGCTCACCACGGGCGGCGGCTGGCAAGACCAGTATGGAGGCGTACTCCAGGGCATCAAGCTCCTGCAGACGGAGCCGGGCTTCGTCCAGCAGCCCCTCGTGCGCTGGCTGCCCGACCACTTGTTTGTCCAGCCCGTATACCGCCCCTGCCACTTGCTCTACTACACGGGTATCACCCGCACGGCCAAAGGCATTCTGGCGGAAATCGTGCGCTCCATGTTCCTCAATTCGGGGCCGCACCTCTCCCTGCTGGGCGAGATGAAAGCCCATGCGCTCGACATGGCCGAAGCCATCCAGCGCAATGACTTCGAGGCCTTCGGCAAGCTGGTGGGCAAGACGTGGACGCAAAACAAGGCCCTGGATAGCGGTACCAATCCGCCGGCCGTAGAAGCCATCATCGACAAGATAAAGGATTACACGCTGGGCTACAAGTTGCCGGGCGCGGGTGGGGGAGGTTACCTCTACATGGTGGCCAAAGACCCGCAGGCCGCCCTGCGCATCCGCGAGACACTGACCCGCGAGGCACCCAATCCGCGCGCCCGCTTCGTCGAGATGTCTCTGTCGGACAAGGGGTTCCAGGTGTCGAGGTCGTAAAGGGAGTTGAGAGTTGAGAGTTGAGAGTTGAGAGTTAGGGGGGGAGAGTTAAGGGTTGAGAGTTTTCACAATTGAATGTTTCACTCTCCACTCTCCACTCTCCACTCTCCACTCTCCACTCTCCACTCTCCACTCTCAACTCTCAACTCTCCACTCTCAACTCTTTTAACTATTCATGATGGTAAGGGCTCCCGTTCAGGATGGACATGGCGCGATAGAGCTGCTCCACAAAGATGAGCCGCACCATCTGATGGGAGAAAGTCATGCGCGAGAGCGACATCTTCTCGTGGGCCGCGGCATAGACCTTCGGCGCGAAGCCATAAGGCCCTCCGATGATGAAGACCAGCCGCTTGTTCACCGTATTCATCTTGCGCTTCATGTAGTCGGCAAACTCCATGGAGCGCATTTCTTTTCCCCCTTCGTCGAGCAGCACCACGACGTCGCCCGGCTGGAGGGCTTTCAGGATGAGGTCGCCTTCCTTTTCCTTCTGCACTTCCTCGGACAGGCTCTTGGTATTCTTCAGTTCGGGAATCACTTCCAGGTCGAACGACAGGTAGCGTTTCGTGCGTTGCACGTAGTCGCCGATGGCGGCAACAAAATGGGGCTCAACGGTTTTCCCTACGACAAGTAGAACTGTTTTCATGCTGTTTTTGATTGGATTAGCGAACAAAATTACAACATTTTTGTGGTATATTGCAATAAATCCGTATCTTTGCATAGGTAAATGCTTGTAATATGAAAAAACGGGTAATCTTTTTACTGCTCAGTTTGTGGGTGGGCCTTGCCTCCCTGCTGGCGCAGGATGTTCCTGTGGGAGTAGTGGTGGCCTTCAAGAAAGGTAGTTCACAAGAACTGAACCGCTATCTGGGCGAGAAGGTGGACTTGGTCATCTTGAGCAAACCTGTTCAGGTAGATAAGGTCGGCGCCGAAGGGGCTATCTCGGATTTCTTTACCAACAATAAGGTAAGCAGGTTCGACGTCAAGCATCAGGGCAAGCGCAATGATTCGAGTTTTATTGTCGGCACCCTGCAGACGGCTAACGGAAACTTCCGCGTGAATTGTTTCTTCCGTAAAGAACATAACAGATTTTATATACATCAAATAAGGATTGATAAAACAAATGACTAAGGAACAAGAACTGATAGACAGGCTCATCGACCTGGCTTTTGCAGAAGATATAGGCGATGGTGACCATACCACCCTCTCGTGCATCCCCGAGACGGCGATGGGCAAGTCGAAGCTTTTGATAAAGGAAGCAGGCATCCTGGCCGGCATCGAGGTGGCCAAGGAAGTGTTCCGCCGCTTCGACCCCACGATGAAAGTGACGGTTTACATCAACGACGGCGCCGAAGTGAAGCCTGGCGACGTGGCCATGATTGTGGAAGGCAAGGTGCAGTCGCTCCTTCAGACGGAGCGCCTGATGCTGAACATCATGCAACGCATGAGCGGCATCGCCACCATGACCCACAAGTACCAGGAACGCCTCAAGGGTACGCACACCCGCGTGCTCGACACCCGCAAGACAACCCCCGGCATGCGCATCCTCGAAAAGATGGCGGTCAAGATAGGTGGAGGTGTGAACCACCGCATCGGCCTCTTCGACATGATTCTGCTCAAGGACAATCACGTGGACTTTGCAGGCGGCATCGACAAGGCCATCACGCGCGCCAAGGAATATTGCAAGGCCAAGGGCAAGGACCTGAAGATAGAAATCGAAGTGCGCAACTTCGACGAACTCCAGCAGGTGCTCGACTTGGGTGGCGTAGACCGCATCATGTTCGACAACTTTACGCCCGAGATGACCCGCAAGGCCGTCGAGATGGTGGGCGGACGCTATGAGACGGAATCGTCGGGCGGCATCACGTTCGACACCCTGCGCGACTATGCCGAGTGTGGCGTGGACTTCATCTCGGTCGGTGCACTGACCCATTCGGTCAAGGGACTGGACATGAGCTTCAAGGCATGCTGATTGCTTTGTAAGGATATCGGAGATAAACGGATTTGCCTTTCATAGATTGTCTGATAGCAGGTCAATTTATGGAAGGCTTTTTTCTTTTTCAGCTCATGGAGACAGACAGGAAGTGTCTTCCTCTTTCTTTAACATCTTTTTAATTTTTAGCTTGCAGCATTTTGTGGAGTGCTGCGTCTAACAGACAAACGACGCGAGGAAGCGTCCGTAGACAGGTTTTGACACAAGATTGTGAAATAGAGTTGGTTGAAGGATGTCGGGCAGGCGATAATGCTGCTCGGAAAGAGCTGTATACCCTCTATTCGCGCCAGATGCTGGCCGTGTGCTACCGCTATACGGGCGATATGGACGAAGCGCATGACGTGTTGCACGACGGCTTCATCAAGATTTTCTCCAACTTCACCTTTCGGGGCGAATGTTCGTTGGCCACGTGGATGACACGGGTGATGATGACCCAGGCCATCGACTACCTGAGGCGGAAGCAGCGCTTCACCCAGCTGGTGGTCAGCGAGGAGCAGCTGCCCGACGTGATAGACGAGGCTTCGGTAGCCGAAAGCGGAAGCGGCTTGTCCGAGGAGGTGCTGATGAAGTTTGTGGCCGAACTGCCCGACGGATGCCGTACGGTGTTCAACCTGTATGTGTTCGAGGAGAAGTCGCACAAGGAGATAGCCCGTCTGCTTCACATCAAGGAACACTCCTCCACCTCGCAGTTGTTCAGAGCCAAGTGTCTGTTAGCAAAAAGAATTAAAGAATATACTGCCCATGAAAGAAAATGAAGAAATAGCCGGATTGTTCCGTCGGAAGCTGGACAAGGCCGAACTGCCCGTCAACGATGGCTTTTGGGAAGAATTGGAGCGCGATTTGCCCGCTTCAGGCCTCTCGGAAGGCAAGCGTCGGATCGGGTTCCCCTCCTTCTATCGGATAGCGGCGGCCGCATCGGTCGTCTTGGTGCTGGGCATGGCATCGGCCGCCTTCTGGTACTTCTCGCCCAAGGAGGAGATGGAGGAAGCCTTTACGCAGGTGGCTGCGCTGGCGCCGGGTGCCAGCCTGGACGGCGACCGCCTGGAGGAAGCTTTGCCTCGTGTGAAGGAAGTGGCTCCTGCCAGTCCCTCCGCGAAGCCTGTGCAGGCATCGCTCACACCCCAACAGGAAGAAGAAGGCGGGGAGCAGACGATGTCGGTACATGTGTCCATCCGCGTCACCCAGCAGGTGTATGGCGGTGGTCGTCAGACGTCGGGCGGTTATCGTGCCGGCAGGGGAGGTTCGGGCTATTATGCCGCCTCGTCGGGCGAGGGCCGTAACTTCGAAGGAAAGGAGAATTCGACTCCTGCGGAAGTGGAAGAGGCGGCGGACGCCAAGTCGGTCTTGAAGTCGCGCAACTGGGCCTTGAAGGCTTATGTGGGCAGTTCGTTGCCCAAGGGCGATTTCAAGATGCCCCTCACGGCGGGAGTCAGCGTGGAGCGTAACCTGGGCAAACGCCTTTCGCTGGAGGCCGGATTGCAATACAACCGCCTGCACGACACGGCTCTGCCTGGCGGAAACCATACCTATCACACACTGGCCATACCTGTGAGGATGAATGTGCAGCTGGCTGGAAACGACAAGGTCGATTTCTATGCCACCGTCGGCGGAGGCGTGGAGAAGTGTGTGGGCGGCGCGGCCGACAACGGCTTCAAGGCCAAACCTGTACAGCTGGCCGTAGCGGCAGGTGTAGGGGTGCGCTACAAGCTCAACAATCGCTTTGCCCTCTTTGCCGAGCCGATGGTTTCCCATCACTTTGCCACCGACTCGCCCTCGGCTTCACTTCGTTCGGAACGGCCTACCAACTTGAATCTTCTGTGCGGCGTACGCATGGCTTATTAATCGAAAAAATCCTTAGACAGATATGACTACCTTGAAATCTATATTATACAGCTTTTTGATTGTCGGCTGCTTCTTGCTGAGCTCCCTGGCAATGGTTTCCTGCCACAATGAAACGTTCGATTGCAACGACCCCGATGTCGATTTGTTCGTCGAGCAACTGCGTAGTGGCAAATATGCTTCATTGAACTCCGAAGGTCTGGGCATTGTGCCCAAGTTTACTACCGAAGACATCGGCAAGTTGCTGGAGTATGCCGACGACCTGACGCTCATCCCTTCCTTCCCGCTGGCTACCGTTTCCTATTCACCTGGCGGAAAACTCCGTCTGGGTGAATGCATCCTTTGGACGGTGGAGACCATCCGCCTGGGGCACAATGCCTCCATGGGATGCAAGATGGTGCACACGGATGCCGACAACTACGAGGGTGTTTATTTCCTGAGTGATGAAGAAGTGCTCGATGCCGTGGCCCGATATCGCCGCTGGTGGGAAAGCCGCCAATATCCGCGGACGGTATGGACCATCGACCCCTGCTATGACGAACCTCTGTGTGGCAGCCGCTACATGTGGTGGTAGGCCGTCGGCGTGTTGCTGTATGATGATTGTTGCATTCCTTATCGCATTTTGATCGTGAAACGATATGGCTCTCTTTGCGGGCTGCTTTTGATGGCAGTCTTCCCTCTTTTTGTGCGCAAAACTGGACGAAGGCCGACTCTCTCCGGCTGGAGCAGTTGTTGCAGACCGATGGTGAAATTCAATTGAACCTGGACCTTCTGAAGGAGGCGGAATCTCCTTGGGGAACTCCCAAGGCGATGGAGTCCAAACCCTGGTTGGAGGTAGACGAAACCTTGCCTGCCGTGCAGGGCATCCATCCGCGGAAGGTAAAGCTTACCCTCTTTCCCTATACGGCCAATACACCCTATAATTGGGACCCCGTGCGCCAATGTAAGATAAACGTCGACAAGAATACGTGGCGCAACGACCCTTTTTACGAACTGAAGACCATGACCGTGTATAGCAACTGGGCCAAGTCGCCCATTGATGCCGGTCCACGTGAGTCGCTCGAACAGATTGAGGCAACTGGCTTGCGCTATCAGGTTTTGGGGAGGGTTGCCAATCAGTCTGTCATGGGATGGCAGGCCGTCAAACGGCCGTCAGGGTATAGCCTGATGCCGGAAAAGGGGGCCTGGAGGGTGAGGGCACGCAAACGGCGCGCCCGCACGTTGGAGGTCTTGCGCACGTATGCCGATTCTACCCGCATCGAGCCGAAGGCACAGAAACTGAACGAGGAAAATCCAGAGGAAAACGATAGCGCAATGTGAGTAGTATGAGGAAATAAGGAAAGAGGTACGAACATTTTAGGTTACCAGTCTGTTTCTCTTGATAAAGCATTGCATATTCACTTTGAAAACATACAGATAAGATGGAAAACAGAATTACCCGACTTTTTGGTATCGAATACCCCATTGTACAAGGGGGAATGGTGTGGTGTAGCGGTTGGCGCCTGGCGTCGGCCGTAAGCAATGCCGGCGGACTGGGTCTGCTCGGAGCAGGATCCATGCATCCAGAGACCTTGCGCGAGCATATTGTCAAGTGCAAGGCGGCCACTACGAAGCCTTTTGGCGTCAATATCCCCTTGATGTATCCTCAGATAGACGAAATCATGCAACTGGTGGCCGATGAGGGCGTGAAGATTGTATTTACCTCAGCTGGCAGTCCCAAAAAGTGGACGGGCTGGTTGCACGAGCGTGGCATCACGGTGGTGCATGTGGTATCTTCTTCCCTTTTTGCCCGCAAGGCAGAGGAAGCGGGTGTTGATGCCGTGGTGGCGGAAGGATTTGAGGCCGGAGGACATAACGGCCGTGAAGAAACGACCACGCTTTGTCTGATACCAGCCGTCCGAAAGGCAACTTCTCTTCCTCTGATAGCCGCGGGAGGCATTGCGACGGGCGAAGCTATTCTGGCCGTTCGTGCGTTGGGTGTCGAAGGAGTGCAGATAGGTACCCGCTTTGCCCTGACGGCCGAGAGTTCGGCCAGTGAGGCTTTCAAGAACCTGTGTCTCGACCTTCAGGAGGGCGACACCCGCCTGTTGCTCAAGAAACTTTCGCCGACGAGGTTGGTGCGTGGACGTTTCAGCGATGCCGTTGCCGAGGCCGAAGCCGCCGGCGCTACAACCGATGAGTTGCGTGCCCTGTTGGGCCGTGGTCGTGCCAAATTGGGCATCTTTGAAGGCGATCTTGAGGAAGGCGAGCTCGAAATCGGCCAAGTCGCTTCCTTGCTTCGTGGCAAGGGCATTCAGACGGTATCAGAAGTGATGGATGAACTATTGGCCGAATATCGGAAGGCATGGGATGACATGCGGCATTGAACCATTTTTCTTGAAATATAAATATTGTAAAAGAGGCTGTCTCAAAATTAAAAACAGAGATAAGTTTACTTACAATTTATAAGCTACAACATAAAAACCTCCTGCTTTTAGTCCTATAATTGCAATAAATAAGGGCTAAAGCAGGAGGCTTTTTATTACTAAGTTTCAATCTGTAAGATTATTACTTTTGAATTTCTATTTTGAGACAGCCTCTTTTTCGCTTTTAGTCCGTCAGCTTCCTGTATGAGAAGAGAGGTTGGGTCATTTTCAGGGATTCCAATATCCTGTAGTTTTGCACGGTCGTTCGGGAAAGGCGATGACGACTTCGCGTGGCGTGGCGACGCCCACGAAGCCAATGCCGCCGCTGATGTTGCTGGGTAGGGAAACGGGTTCCATCAGAACAGCATCGTAGTCATCGTCGTCGAAACAGTTCAGGGCTTTCAGATAGCGATAATAGTCGGCCGTCAAGTTGAGCAGGCGGATGTGGATGGACTGGGTACAATATGTGTTGCCGTAGGTAATGCCATAGAGTGGACTGGCTGTAAAGTCGTCGTAGAGGCGGGTATAGACTTTGAGTGTGGCCGAACTGTTGCGGAAACGGTTGTCGCTGAAGATGTTGTACTTGTTCTCGATGCGGGGGAACAGCAGATTGTCTTCGTCTTCCTGCGAGTGGCTCACGTTGCCGTCGGTCAGGATGACATCTTCGCGATTGACGAGGTCGCTGTATTGTTGGTAGGCCAGGCTGTCGCGTTCGGTGTATATCAGATTGTGGCTTTCGTCTTCGATGAAGTGCCCCTGTTCGTTCTTGACGTATTCGTAGATGTGGTAGCGTACCTGGAACTGGTTACGGATGTCCAGACGGTAGTGGTTGCTTTCGTTGGCGATGTCATTCACTGTCACAAGGTAGCGACGGTGGGGAGTGACGATGCCGCTGCCCATGTCGAGCAGGACGGTACAGGTATCCACGCGGAAATCCAGGGGAGGCTGGGGAACCTGTACTTCTGCCGTGGCCCGAAGGGTACCGCCTTGGGCCGTTGCTTCCAGACGGACGAGGTCGCCGGGACGGAGGGGCGTGTCGAAATAGTATTTCTTGTAGCTGAAGTTTCCTGTAGATACTCCGGAGGGAGGAAAAAGTTTCTTCGGATCGGCTTCCTGGGGTGCTGCGGCAAGGTGTCCGTTGATGTAGAGAGACAGGGTAGCGTCATCGTTCAGTTTGCCCAGATTGTCGCCGGTACTCAAGTAGAGGGACACCTCGTTCTTTTGGTCGTCACCCGCTTCGAGCAAAGCATTCATGACGAGGCAGGGTTGCTTCATTTCGGGGTTGTAGGGTATCTCGTGTTCGCACGAAGGCAGTCCGAGGAGAATTGCTATATATATAATAAGGTGTAAGTGGATGCGTTTCATATTTGTTGCAGGATACAGAGTTCTTAGAATCGGTATGTATAGGTCACAGAGGGAATGCAGGGCAGGATCGTCCGCTTCTTGATGACGGTTTTGGAAGGTTCGCGGACTATTTGGGTAATATGTCCGTTTTCGTCTACAGAGATTTCCGATACTTCGTCCACTCTCTTGGTGTATACCAGATTGGGGTTCATGGCATTGTAGGCGTTGTAGAGGCTGATGTTCCAGGTGCGCATGCCGTGCTTGGTTTTCTTGTTGAAGTTCACGCCGATATTCAGGCGGTGGGTGGCGGGCAGGCGGTAGTTGTTGCGCCCCGATATGTAGTCGGTCTCTTCGGTGCTGCCGTCGGGCTTGACGATGACCGTCCGCCGCTCGGGAATGGTGAGGCAGCCTCCTGTGTAGAAAATCCACGAGGCACCTACGTCGATGCGGTCGCTGAAGCGGTGGTTCACGCAGAGGTTGATGCTGTGACGCCGGTCGTATTTGTGGGGAAACCACCGACCGTGGTTGATGCTGCCGTCCGGAAAGCGTCGTTCGCTCCTGGCCAGTGTGTACGAAATCCATCCTGTCGTATTCCCCACAGTACGTTGGGCCATCAGTTCCAGTCCGTAGCTGCGTCCCTGGCCCATCTCGACCTTCTCTTCCCAATGGGTGGAGGTACCGAAGAAGGAGACTCCGTCCTGATATTCCAGGATGTGCCGCATCTGCTTGTAGTAACCTTCCAGCGAGAATTCCCAGCCGGGCAGACCGGTGTAGTAGGCTCCGGCGGAGTATTGGTTGGCATACATGGGGCGTATGTTCCGGGTGATGGGTACCCACAGGTCGGTGGGCATGGAGAAGGGGGTGGACGAAAGCAGGTGGACGTACTGGGCCATGCACGAATAGGAGGCTTTGGTTGCGAAACCTTTGCTCCAGTCGTATCGGACAGATACGCGTGGTTGGGCGGAGAGATAGCTTTTACCTTGCGTGCGGAACAGTGAGGCGCGCGCCCCGAGGTTCAGGCTGAGTCGGTCGGTAGCTTCCCAGCTGTCTTCGGCGTAGAGCGACAATTCCATGCCCCGTTGCGGAAGGTTGCTGTTGTTGGCATAGGTGGTGTCCTGCCGGGCGGAACCGTCGTCCACATTGCCGATGTGCGCGGTCGATACGCCCGGCGTGAACAGGTGGTGGATGAATTCGCTGCCGAAGCGGATACGGTGACGGGTGGAAGGGGTGAAGTCGAAGTCGGCACGCAGGCTCCAGTCGCGGATGCCCGAACGGAATTCCGACCGGTAGCGATGGTAGTCGTGCAGCTGCTCCCGATAGTCGGTACGGTCTTCCGACGTTTCGTTCAGGCTCATGCGGTACTGGTTGTAGGAGGCGGTGAAGTTGCCGAACAGGCGGCTGTTGAATACATGATTCCAGCGGGCGTAACCGATGAGGTTTCCCCAGTTCAGACGGAGCTGACTGGTGTATTTGGAATAGGTGGTGATGTCGGAGGCAGGTTGGCGTTCGTATTCGTCGTCGTACCGGAAGTGGTCTTTGCCCCGGTAGAAGCCCAGGAACAGGCGGTCGCGGTCGCCGAACTTGTGGTTCACCTTGGCGTTGATGTCGTAGAAGTAATAGTTGTAGCGTTCGGTTTCCAGGCCGTTTCCCCATTCTTCGGTCGTTTTGATGCCTTTGGGCAGCAGGATGCTGGGCGTGACGCGCATGCTGAGCGAGAACGATGTGCGCTCCTTCCGAAGGGGGCCTTCGATGTGGAATTTGTCGGTGAGCATGCGGATGCTGAGGGCGCCGTGGTAACGGTGCATGTCGCCGTCGTTGGTGCGCACATCGACTACAGACGACAGGCGGCCTCCGTAGCGGGCGGGAAAGCTGCTCTTGAAGAAGGTGACATTCTTCACCGCCTCGGGTGTGAACACTGAGAAGATGCCCAGCAGGTGGTCGGCGTTGTAGATGGGGATGCCGTCCAGCATCACCAGGTTCTGGTCGGGCGTTCCGCCGCGGACGTACATGCCCGCAAAGCACTCCATGCCGGCCTGTACGCCCGGCATCAGTTGGATGGTCTTCAGCACGTCGGCTTCACCCAGGATGGAGGGTGTGTGGCGTATCTGTGTCATGGGGATGTCGTGGGCACCCATGTTGGTGGCGTTGATGCCCGCTTCCCGCTTTTCCGACGTAACGATCACTTCCTGCAGCTCGTTATGTGTGTTGAGGGCAATGTTCAGTGTGGTGTCTGCCCTCAGGCGGAAGCGGTCGGTCCGTGTGGTGTAGCCTAGGTAGGAGGATGAGAGGCTCACCTCGCCTTCGGGCAGGGTCAGGGTGTAGAAGCCGTAGGCGTTCGAGGCTGTCCCCACGGCGTAGCGGCTGTCCAGGATATTGGCGCCTATCAGTGTTTCGGCCGAGGCGGCGTCGGTGACGTAGCCGCTCACGGTGAAGCGGCGGCGTTCGCGCTTGCGGGGCATTTCGCGCTTGCGCAGCACGATGTGTTTGCCCGAGATTTTGAACTCCACCGGCTGGTCGCGGAAAGCCTCTTCCAGCACCTGGTCGATGGTGAGCTTCTGCACATTCAGGTCGATGCGGCGGGTGAGCTTGACGTCGTCGCCATAGACGAAAGTATAGCCTGTGGCGTTCTCCAGCCGGGAGATCAGCACGCGGAGGGTGGCGTTGCGGATGTCCATCGTGATGGGGGCCTGCGGATTCTGGGCTTGGAGGCAGACTCCAAGCAGCACCGCACCCATCAGGAGCAGGAGCCTGAAGGGGCGGTGGAAACAGCTTGGTTCGGAACAGTTCATGGATGGTTAAGTTTAGTTTGTAGAATAATGGTATCGTTTTCTTTCTGGTAAGTAAATCCGGCTGCCGCCTGCAGTAGGTCGAGGATATGCGTCAGGCCTTCCCTGATGTCGAAGGTGGCCGTGAGGCGGTATCCGGCCAGCGTCGGGTCGGTGATGTGGATGTCTGCCTGGTAAGTGTTGGCCAGCTGGCGGACGATTTCGCGCAGGGGCTGGCTCCGGAAGTTCAGGCATCCGTGGCTCCAGCTGATGTCATTGGCAGCATCGGCCAGGGATTCTTGCGACAGGCGGCCACTGGTCTTGTCGTAGACGGCCCGTTCGTTGGGAGCCAGCACCAGCCGTTGCGACCGGCCGGGAAGGCTGACGGCTACGGAGCCTTCGAGCAGCGTGGTGCGTACCTCGCGGTCGCGCGGGTAGGCTTCGACGTTGAAGTGCGTGCCCAGTACCTGCACCTGTACCTCGCCCGTTTCCACCACAAAGGGGTGCGACGGGTCTTTGGTCACCTCGAAGTAGGCGCCTCCCTGCAGGGTCACTTCACGCCGCGCCTCCCGCCGGAAGTCTTTCGGGTAAGTCAGCGTGGAGTGGCGGTTCAGGACGACTTCCGTGCGGTCGGGCAGGACGACGGTACACGTCTCCGCCTGTGCCGTCACCGTCATCATTTCCACGGGGTGGAGCTGTTCGTAGGCCTGCCATCCGGCCACGCAAAGCAGCACGACGGCTGCCGCTCCGGCCACCCGCATCCAGAGGGTGCGCTTCAGCGTGCGTCTCTTCAGGCGCGTCTGGAGCAGGGGCCAGGAACGGGCTGCGCTGAACCGTCCGCGGGGCGAGCGTGTCGAGGCCGCCAGGCGGTCGAGCAGGGTTTCAAAAGGGTCTTTCTCTGTCATATAAGCGTTTTCTTATTTGATTGCGATTTTCAGTGTGACGGTCGTAGCTTTCACCTTTTTGTCCTTGGGTGTGCAGGTCAGTCTGATTTCGTCCGCTTTCTTTATTTTGGCGGGGTAAATCCGTATGCGTACGTGGGCGGACTTTTTCTTGGGAGCGATGGTCACTTCTTTGTCCAGCAACGTGTAGGCAGGTTGTCGCCCCGGCAGATTTCGGATGCTGATTGTAGCTTTGCGTTCGGTGTCGGCCTTTTCGGCCGCAACCACTTTCAATGTTATTTCCCGACTTTCCACTCCTCGTTCGAAGGTGTAATTTTCCAGAAATCTTTCAAATCCCAGATAATCTTTGGGGTACTTGTCGTTGTGGCCGTCACAGGCCGTCAGGCCTGCCAGGCCCAGCAGGGCCAGCACGAGGCCGGTGGTGATAAGGATAGCTTTTTTCATGTCAGTACGTTTTTTATGGAGTTGTTTTACCTTAAAGACAGCGGAAAGTGGAAAACTCCCTACGCGGAAAACGACTTTTTTTCTGCGGGCGGCACTTTTTGCATAAAGTTCCAATTGTTGTCCTGCCCATAAAAACGGACGATGCAGGACATGTCCTAGCAGTTGAGGTCCGTTCCCCGTACAGGAAACGACTGTTCCTCACGGTTGGAAACGGCTGTTCCCCGTGTAGGAAACGGGCGTTCCCCGTGCATGGAAACGGGCGTTTCCTACGGAGGGAACGAGCGTTTCCCTATAAGGGAACAGATTTCACGAACGGTGATTGACCTCGGAAGACAGGATTTACTTCAGCATATCCCGCAGGCGGGAGACGGCTTTCTGCAGCTGGGCGTCTACGGTCTTGACGCTGATGCCCAGCTCTTCGGCCACCTGGGCATAGCTCTGCTTCTCTTCGCGGATGCGGATGAAGACTTCGCGGCAGCGTTCGGGCAGGCGGTCCAGCGCCTTGACGTAGCGGGCAAAGAGCTCTTCGCTGATGAGGCACTCCTCGGGCGAAGGGTCGGAAGCGTCGTTTTCGGTCAGTTCGGCGGAGAGGGAATCGCTTCGGCGCACTTCCTTTTCCAGGTAGTTGAGCGAGGCGTTGCGGGTGAGGACGAAGCAATAGTCCTCGATGTTCTGCACGGAGGCCAGCGTGTCGCGCTGCTTCCACAGGGCGAGGAACACGTCGAGCACCACTTCCTGCGCCCACTCCTCGTGCTTCAGGTAGTAGTAGGCGATGCGGAACAGGCGGTCGTAGGTCAGGTCAAAGAATCCCTTGAAAGCCCTTTCGGAGCTTTCTTCCTTCATCTGTCGCAAGTATTTTCGGACTTCCTGTTCGGTCATGGATGCTGCTTCTTTTCATGTAAATGCGGCTGCAAAGATAGACTTTGGAGGCGAAACGGACAATTTCCCCGTCTTTTTCAACCTTCTTTAACGCTGCTTTCCCTGATTTGCAGGGAGGTGGGTACCACGACCTGCCGTACCGTCTTGTCGCCCTTCAGCCGGTCTATCAGCAGGTGGCAGGCGGTTTGGCCCATCTGATAGGTCTGGTGGCACACGGCCGACAGCTTGGGTTCCACGTAGTTGGCATGCTGTTCGTCGGTATATCCGATGAGGGCTACGTCTTGGGGAATGCGCAGGCCGTGGCTCTTGATGACCTCCATGGCGGCGAAGGCCAGCGTGTCGTTCATGGCCAGGATGGCGTCGGGCGGCTGGGGCAGGGCGAGGAGCGATTCGGTGGCCGCCTTGCCTTCTTCGTAATCTATCTTACGGCACACCACCAGCTCCTTTTCGATGGGGATGCGGTTGTCGCGCAGGGCTTCCAGGTAGCCGTGCTTGCGCCGCTTGACGATGTCCAGGTGGTTGGCCCCGCCGATGAAGGCCACGCGGCGGCTGCCCGTGTCCAGCAGGTGCTGGGTGGCGGCACGGGCCGACTGCTCGCCGTCGGCCACGACGGAGGAGAAACGGTCGGTCAGGCAGACGCGGTCGAAGAGGATGAGGGGCATGTTGATGTCTGCCAAGGCGGCCCAGTGGCTGTAGTCCGTCATCTCCTGCGAGAGGCAGGCGATGATGCCCTCCACGCGCATGTTCACCAGATTTTCGATGTTGCGCTTCTCGTGTTCGTAGGATTCGTGCGAGGTGGTGATGATGACGAAGTAGCCGTTGGCCACGGCCGTATCTTCGATGCCGCTCAGGATGGAGGCGAAGAAGTGGGTCACGATGTCGGGCACGATGACGCCGATGATGCGCGGCGTGTTCTTCCGCAGGCTCATGGCGAAGGGATTGGGGCGGTAGTTCATCTCCTGCGCCAGCCGCTTGGCCTGTTCGCACAGGTCGCGGCTGATGTCGGGGCTGTCTTTCAGCGCTCTCGACACGGTGGGGATGGATACGCCCAGCACCCGGGCCAGGTCTTTCAGGGAGGTATGTTTGGAGTGTTCCATGGTTTGTCCGTCATGCGATTCTGCTGCAAAGAAAACATTTTTCAGGCAAACATGCATGAATGGGCACGTAAAATTTGTTACGTAAACCTTTACGTGCTTTTTTCGCTTTCCGTTCGGACTGACCTTTCGCTTCTTCTTTTACCTTTGTTGGCGTAAACATTTTAAAACAGAAGGATTATGCAATACCATGAAATCGGGAAGACCGGGATGAAGGTCTCTTCCCTCAGTTTCGGAGCTTCCTCGCTGGGAGGCGTTTTCCATGATATCAAGGAGAAGGAAGGTATCGAAGCCGTGTTCACCGCTATTGAGCTGGGCATGAATTTCATCGACGTATCTCCCTACTATGGCCATTACAAGGCCGAAACCGTGCTGGGCAAGGCGCTGAAGGACATTCCGCGCGACAATTATTACCTCTCCACCAAGGTGGGCCGTTACGGCAAGGACGGTGTCAACACGTGGGACTACTCTGCCAAGCGTGCCACGAAAGCGTCTACGAGAGTATGGAGCGGCTGAACATCGACTACATCGACCTCATCAATGTGCACGACATCGAGTTTGCCGACCTCCATCAGGTGGTGGACGAGACCTTGCCCGCCTTGGTCGAGTTGCGCAGGAAAGGCGTGGTGGGCCATGTGGGCATCACCGACCTGCAACTGGAGAACCTGAAGTGGGTCATCGACCATTCGCCCGCCGGTACGGTGGAGTCTGTGCTCAACTTCTGCCACTACTGCCTGTGCGACGACAAGCTGGTGGATTTCCTGGATTATTTCGAATCCCGTGGCATCGGGGCCATCAGTGCTTCTCCCTTGTCCATGGGGCTGCTCACCGAGCGCGGTGTTCCCGCCTGGCATCCGGCTCCCCGTCCGCTGGTCGAGGCCTGCCGCAAGGCCATGGAGCATTGCAAGGCCCGCAACTATCCCATCGAGAAGCTGGCCATGCAGTATGCCGTGAGCAATCCGCGTATTGCCACGACCCTGTTCAGCACGGCCAATCCGCAGAACGTCCGCAAGAACGTGGCCTTTATCGAGGAGCCGATGGACGAAACCTTGCTGCGTGAAGTCCGTGAAATCATCGGCAACCAGTTCCGCGTGAGCTGGGCCAATTCATAAGGGAGAGGAGGAACGATGATGAACTATACCCTTATTGATGCCCATTCCCACCTGTGGCTGAAGCAGGACACGGTGGTCGACGGCCTGCCCATTCGTACGTTGGAAAACGGCCGTTCGCTCTTCATGGGCGAAGTGCGGCAGATGCTGCCGCCGTTCATGGTGGACGGGGTGAACAGTGCCGAGATATTCCTGTCGAATATGGACTATGCACAAGTGGCGGCGGCTGTCGTCACGCAGGAGTTCATCGACGGCTTTCAGAACGATTATCTGGCCGATGTGGCTTCACGCTATCCCGACCGCTTCTTCGTGTGCGGCATGTGCGAGTTCCGCAAGCCCGGCTACTTGGAGCAGGCACGCCAACTGATGGCCCGTGGCTTCCGCGGCATCAAGATTCCTGCCCAGCGCCTGTTGCTGAAGGAAGGGCGCGTGATGCTGAACAGTGAAGAGATGATGCAGATGTTCAAGCTGATGGAGCAGAACGGCGTGTTGCTCTCCATCGACCTGGCCGACGGCGATACGCAGGTGGGTGAGATGGAAGAAGTCATTCAGGAATGTCCGCGGCTGAAGGTGGCCATCGGCCATTTCGGCATGGTGACCCGTCCCGGCTGGACCGAGCAGGTGAAGCTGGCCCGCCATCCGAACGTACGCATCGAGTCGGGCGGCATCACGTGGCTCTTCAACGACGAGTTCTATCCGTTCCGCGGGGCGGTGCGGGCCATCCGCGAGGCGGCCGACCGGGTAGGTATGGACAAGCTGATGTGGGGATCGGACTATCCGCGCACCATCACGGCCATCACCTACCGCATGTCTTATGACTTCGTGCTCAAGTCGTCCGAACTGACGGAAGAAGAGAAGGCCCTTTTCCTGGGGGAGAATGCCCGCCGCTTCTATGGCTTCGGCACGTTGCCCGAGTTACCCTATATCAAGAATATGTCAGAATAAAAAAAGAATGGAGAAAAAGATGAAAGCAGTTCAGATAGCAGCCCCTTCGGACATGAAGGTGGTAGAGGTGGAACGGCCGGTGTTGCATGCCGGTGAAGTGCTGGTAAAGATAGCATATGTAGGTTTTTGTGGTTCGGACCTGAACACGTATCTCGGACGTAATCCGATGGTGAAGTTGCCCGTCATCCCCGGCCATGAAGTCGGGGCGGTGATTGAGGACATCGGTCCTGAGGTGCTGCCGGTTTGGTCAAGGGAATGAGTGTGACGCTGAATCCTTATACCAACTGTGGCAAGTGTGCCTCATGCCGCAACGGTCGCGTCAACGCCTGCGAGCACAACGAAACGCTGGGAGTCCAGCGCAACGGCGTGATGTGTGAGTATGCCGTCTTGCCGTGGACCAAGATTATCCCGGCCGAGGGCCTCTCCCCGCGCGACTGTGCCCTGATAGAGCCGATGAGCGTAGGTTTCCATGCCGTGTCGAGGGCACAGGTGGTGGACAACGAGTGGGTGGTCGTCATCGGTTGCGGCATGGTAGGCATGGGTGCCGTCATCCGTGCTTCCTTGCGCGGGGCAACGGTTATAGCCATTGACTTGGATGATGAGAAGCTGGCTTTGGCCAAGACTTTCGGTGCTTCGTATGTCATCAATTCGTGTACGGAGAAGGTTGCCGAGCGCATCTGCCAGCTTACCGGCGGACTGGGAGCCGACGTCGTGATTGAGGCTGTGGGCAGTCCCGCTACCTATGTGATGGCTGTCGACGTGGTCGGCTTCACGGGTCGTGTCATTTGCATTGGCTACGCCAAGAGCGAAGTGGCCTTCCAGACGAAACTCTTCGTGCAGAAGGAACTGGATATCCGCGGTTCGCGCAATGCACTGCCTGCCGACTTCCGGGCTGTTATCCATTACATGAAGGAGGGCCGCTGCCCGATAGAGAGATTCGTATCGGCCGTCGTGCCGCCCGAAGAAGCTTCCGAGGCGATGGAGCGTTGGGCTGCCGAACCGGGTAAGGTCTTCCGCATTCTGGTGAAATTTTAAAAGGGAAACATATAGCGGCTTATGAATTTCAAGGTATTGAACAAATGTTTTATGATATGCCTGCTGGCTGTATGCTGGGTGGCATGTACAGATAATAGTTCTTGCCATTCTCCCAATGGCAAGATCGGTTTGGAATATGCAGAATCTCCGTCGGGCCAGCCCTCTTTTATGGTCACCTGTCTGGATACGGCCGGACGTGAACATCGGGTCATCGACATTTCGCAGGTGGGAGTAGACTGCAATGCCCTGAAGGGGAACGGCCTGCGGCTGAAATCTGTAGCCGGTCCACAGCGGATTTCCGAATCCTATACGATGCTGACGGGCAAAAAACGGAATTGCAGCAACGAGGCTTCCGAGTATCTTTATACCTTTACCGACTCGTTGGGCCGTGAGCTTGGAGTCAGGTTCCGTTTGTACAACGCCGGAGTAGCTTTCCGCTATGAGCTGGCAGGCTTGGAACGCGATTCTATCCAAAACGAGCGGACAACGTATCGTATCCCCGAAGGGACCAGGCGCTGGATGCAGAAGTATGACATTTCTTACGAGGACTTCTATCCGATGTCGACTACCGGCCAACAGGAAAACCGTCATTGGGCCTATCCTGCACTTGTGCAGGCCGATGAAGAAGTCTGGACCTTGATTACCGAAGCGGGAATCGAGCGGTATCACAGTGCTTCTTCCTTGGCGAATGGCAAAGTGTCGACAGACTATCAGGTCGTTCCGGCTGAAAACCATCGGCCTGTCTCCGGTGACTGGCATTCGCCGTGGCGGGTATTGATTGTCGGGAGCCTGGCAGATATTGTCGAGTCGACGCTGGTGACAGATGTCAGCGAGCCTTGCCGCCTCACGGATACCGATTGGATTCGGCCGGGAAGTGTGTCGTGGATTTACTGGGCCTACAACCATGGGTCGAAGGATTATCAGATTGTCAAGAAGTATATCGACATGGCAGCCGAGCTTCATTTGCCTTATGTCCTGATTGACTGGGAATGGGATGTCATGGAGAACGGCGGAACGATAGACGATGCTTTGCGCTATGCTGGGAGCAAGGGAGTCCGTGTGCTGTTGTGGTACAACTCTTCCACGGCTTGGGCCTCGCCCGAGGCTGGGCCGTTGTTCCGTCTGAACAAGGCGGAAGACCGCGACAGGGAATATGCCATGTTGAACAAGAAAGGGGTGGCCGGTGTCAAGATAGATTTCTTTGCCGGAGATACGCAGGAGACGATGAACTATTGCATCGATTTGCTGGAAGATGCGGCCAAATATCATTTGCTGGTCAACTTCCACGGAGCCACCATCCCCCGTGGCTGGCAGCGCACATATCCCAACTTCATGTCGGCCGAAGGGGTGTATGGAGCCGAGTGGTATAACAACAAGCCTGTGCTGACCGACAAAGCCGCCGCCCACAATGCCACGTTGCCTTTTACCCGCAATGTGGTAGGGCCGATGGATTATACTCCCTGTACCTTCTCCGACTCCCAGCATCCGCATATCACGACCCATGCCCATGAGCTGGCCTTGTCGGTGGTGTTCGAGTCGGCATTGCAACATTGGGCCGACCGTCCGGAAAGTTATTTGGCCCAGCCCGAAGCCGTTCGTCAGTTTATGGGTGAACTGCCGACTGCCTGGGATGATACCCGTCTGCTTTCCGGCTATCCGGGTGAATCGGTGGTCATGGCGCGTCGGAAGGGCGATGTGTGGTATGTCGGAGGGCTGAATGGAACCGACCATTCCAATGCCTTGGTGATGGATTGGTCTTTCCTGCCGGAAGGTACCTATCAGGTAACAACGTTTGCCGATGGTGGTTCTGCTGATTCGCCTTGGGCGATAGATACATCCTGTCATGCCGTCAGGGAGCTTCCTGATGAGATTGAATGCAGACCCCGGGGAGGTGTTGTAATGGTAATCAAGGCTGGTGGGCTAAAGTGAAATTTTGAAGTTTAATTGTAGATTCGCTTAATATGTTACGATTCATTGTTACTTTTTTTGTTTGTGCCGCCTGCTTCTGTTCGGAAGGGATATGTGCCCCGTTGCTGCCTGAAAGGGTAGCTGAAGGTAAATCCGATGAAAAGCGGCAGGAAGAATTGGGAGCCTATTTGATGGTGTTTCATAAAGATGAGACGCACGGGCTCTATATGGCGTTAAGTTATGATGGATATACGTTTACGGCGTTGAATGATGCGGCACCTGTTATGGCTGGTGATACCATAGCATGTCAGAAGGGTATTCGTGATCCTCATATTTATCGGGGGCCGGATGGCTCTTTCTATCTGTCCATGACCGATTTGCATATTTTTGCCAAACAGGCCGGTTACCGTGATACGGAATGGGAACGGGATGGAGAACAATACGGCTGGGGTAACAATCGGGGGCTGGTGCTGATGAAGTCGAAAGACTTGATTCATTGGAAGCGTTCGAATGTACGTTTTGATACTCTTTCGGAGGAGATGAGTGAAATAGGTTGTGTGTGGGCACCTGAAGTGGTTTATGATGAAGAAAAGAAAAAACTGATGATCTATTTTACTATGCGTTTAAGAAATGGAGCCAACAAACTTTATTATGTATATGTAAATGATGATTTCGATACGATTGAATCGATGCCCCGGCTTTTGTATGAATATCCCAAAGACGGTATTTCGGCCATTGATGGAGATATTATCCGTGTGGATGGTAAGTATCATTTGTTCTACGTGGCACACGACGGGACGGCCGGCATCAAGCAGGCTGTTTCCGATAGGGCTGACGGTGGTTATGAATACGAGCCGGCGTGGTGTGATTACGAGCCCAAGGCGTGCGAAGCTCCTAATGTGTGGAAGCGTATCGGTGAAAACAAATGGGTGTTGATGTATGATGTGTACAGCATTTCTCCTCATAATTTTGCATTTGTGGAAACCTCTGATTTTGTGAATTTCAAAAACCTGGGAAGATTGAATGACGGCGTGATGAAGGCTACTAATTTTTCTTCTCCGAAACATGGAGCGGTCATTGCTCTGACATTGAAGGAAGCTGCAGCGTTGGAGAGCTATTGGAAACAGGAGAAAAATGAAAACAGTAAAAATCTTAGGTAGTATTTTAGATAAACATGTTTTAGTTATTCGGATACGATGAAAAAAATATTTTTGTTTAGCAGTATTGTGCTGGGAGCGTGTATCTGCTCCTGCATTCAGAAACCGCAGGGCATCTCCGGTGTCGATTATGACCTGGAACCGATGCCGTCGGTTCATGCCCCTTTGCCCGAGAACTCGGTGCCGATGGGCGATGTGGATACTTTTGCAGAAGTGAAGTTGGATTTGCCCGTTGCCGCGGGGCCATACGAACCGACTTGGAATTCGATAGAAGCCAACTATCCGGGGACTCCGGACTGGCTGCGCGATGCAAAGTTCGGTATATGGGTACATTTTGGTCCGCAATCGGCCGGAGAGAGTGGCGACTGGTATGCCCGGAAACTGTATGTGGAGGGTACCCTCGCTTATGAGAACCACTTGAAGGAATACGGGCACCCCTCGGAAGTGGGTTATAAGGAAGTGTTGCGCGACTGGAATCCCGCCAAGTTCAGTCCCAAGGCTTTGGTAGATATCTACAAGGATGCCGGAGCTCGGTTCTTAATTATACAGGGGGTACATCACGATCAGTTCGACATGTGGAACTCCAAGTATCAGCCTTGGAATTCGACCCGGTTGGGGCCCAAACGCGATTTCATGGGCGAATGGGAGAAGGCATCCCGGGAAGCCGGCATCCGTTTCGGCATCACTTTCCATCATGAATATTCCTGGTGGTGGTGGCAGACAGCTTTTCAGAGCGATACGAAGGGTGATAAGGCCGGCGTTCCCTACGATGGCAACCTGACGTTGGAGGACGGAAAGGGCCAATGGTGGGAAGGACTGGATCCTCGTTATCTGTATGGCGTCAATCTGAGGGAGTATGAGTCGGTGGCCGAGGCTGCCAATTCCCTGTGGTCTCCCCCCAAACCGGGTATCTTCAGCGGCCATCTGGAGTTTGCCAAATGGTACGCCAAGTGGTGGGCCTTGCGCATGATGGATGCGGTAGACAAGTATCGGCCGGACTTCATTTACACGGACGGTACCGACCAGCAACCGTTCAGCGGTTCGGGGACGGGTACCGGATACAAGTGTGATGCCATGCAGCGTGTAATCGCCGATTTCTACAACCGTACGCTGGCCGACAGAGGAAAGGTGGATGTGTTTAGCATCGTCAAGTTCCGGAAGACAACCAACGGTACGGTCAATACGTGCGAGACGGGTATTCCTGAAGGAATCAAGAACGACCAGGCCTGGATTGCCGAAACACCTGTCGGCGACTGGTTCTACGGACCGGACTTTGTGTACAGTTCGGATGCCGTCATCCGTTACCTCCTTGAGATTGTGGCCCGTGACGGTTCGTTCGGCTTGAGTATTCCTTTGCGTCCCGATGGTTCGTTGGACGAGGCCTGTGGGAAGATGCTGAAGGAAATCGGCGAGTGGATGCGTAGCAATGGCGAAGGCATTTACGGAAGTTCGGCCTGGAAAGTGCTGGGCGAGGGCGCAGGCGGCAAGCTGAATACGCTGCCTGGAGGACGCATCGGGCAATGGCAGGCCGACCATGTATTCTATAATACCGATTTCCGCTTTACGGCAGGCAAGGACGGGGCACTCTATGCCTGGTGCATGAAGGTGCCCGAGGCGGGCGACCGGTTGACGATTGCATCGTTGGGGACAGCCAAGGGATTGCTGGACAAAACCATTCGGTCGGTAGAACTGATGGGAACCGACCAGAAGGTTGATTGGAAGCAGGATGCCGAAGGATTGCATATCGTTTATCCGGAGGCTGCCGGCCTGAAGACGGCGGTAGGCTTCCGAATCGTTTGTGATTGATTGTCACTTTGGAAAAGAAGGTGTCTGATGGACTTTTCGGGCACGGATTGCGTGAATGGAACGATGAACATCTGTGAAATTCATGGCAATTCGTGCCCGAATCGTTTAATAGATATGAAAAATGTGTGGTGTGATAACGGGTTATTCGTATAATGTTTGTAGTTTTGCGAACAACAAATGAGAAGGACAGAAATCATGGTTAGCAAGAAGTATTCAGAAGAACAGGAAAAGATGGCCCGCTTTGCCAAGGCCATGGGACATCCGGCCCGTATGGCCATCCTTCAGTTTCTGCTTGCCCAGGAGTCTTGCTATTTTGGAGATATCCACGAGGAGCTGCCTATAGCCAAGGCTACGGTCTCCCAGCATCTGAAGGAACTGAAGGATGCCGGGCTGATTCAAGGGGAGATTGAAGCCCCGAAAGTGAGATATTGCATCAACAAGGAGAACTGGGAACTGGCCCGGAGAATGTTTGCCGACTTCTTCGGACAGGCCGTGTGCAAGGAAGGGAGCTGCTGTCGGTAAGCTCTTTTTTTTGCGTTTAATGTTCGTAGTTTGACGAAATACAAATAAGATAATGAAAACAATGAAGAAATTCGGGATTTTGTGTATGTTGGGTTTGGCGTTGGTCGCTTGTGGAGGAAACGCCAAGCATTCAGTTTCTGCGGATGATACCCGGAAGGAAGTGGCTGTACAGGATGGAGTGGAGGTACTCTATTTCCATGGCAAGCAGCGCTGTGCCACATGTATGGCCATCGAACAGGGAACTCGGGAAGTGATGGAAAACGAATTGGCTGATGCCGTCGGGAAGGGTGAAGTGAAGTTTCGGGTGGTAGACATCAGCCTCGAAGAGAATGAAGCCATAGCGGAGAAATATGAAGTGACGTGGTCGTCCTTGTTTGTGGTGAAGCACAAAGGGGGAACGGATACGGCAGAAAACTTGACGGAGTTTGCTTTTGCCAACGCCCGCAAGTCGCCGGATGCGTTCAAGGCCGGAGTGGTGAAGGTGGTCCGTGAAATGTTGAAATAAAAACAATGTCATGGATGGATTGCAGACTTTGCTGGACAATAGTTCCACACCCGTACTGACAGCCTTCCTTCTCGGACTGCTGACGGCTCTTTCGCCTTGCCCACTGGCTACCAACATTGCGGCTATCGGATTTATCGGCAAGGATATGGAGGACAGAAAGCGCGTGTTCCGAAACGGCCTGCTCTACACCTTGGGCCGTATCCTGTCGTATACCCTACTCGGCGTAGTGTTGATTCTGGTGCTGAGGGAAGGTTCCAGTATGTTCGGCATCCAGAAGGCCATCGGTACGTGGGGCGAATGGCTGTTGGGGCCGTTGCTGCTTGTCATTGGGCTTTTTATGCTTTGGGGTGACAGGCTGAATCTGCCCCAATTCGGATTCAAGGGGAATGCTGAGGGCCTTGCAAGGAAAGGAGGCTGGGGAGCCCTGCTGATAGGGATACTCTTTGCGCTGGCTTTCTGCCCCACGAGCGGCATGTTCTATTTCGGTATGCTGATTCCTTTGTCGGCCACCACTCCGGCCGGTTATCTGTTGCCTGTCGTATTTGCCGTGGCTACAGCACTGCCGGTACTTGCCGTTGCCTGGATACTGGCATTCAGCGTGCAGCAGATGGGGCGCTTCTATGGCAGAATGCGCACGGTGCAGCGATGGATGAATTTGCTTGTCGGTGTACTGTTTGTCGTCATAGGCATTTATTATAGTTGGATGATGTATTGGTAAACACATTAATAATTAATAATATATTACGAATATGGGAATTAAAGTATTGGGCCCGGGTTGTGCCAAATGTAAGACAACCTACCAAGTCATTGAGAAAGTAATCAAGGAGAACAATCTGGATGTGAAGCTGACCAAGGTGGACGACATCATGGAAATGATGAACTACAACATCATGACTACGCCTGCCGTAGTGGTAGACGAAGTGGTGAAGATGAAGGGACAGGTTCCTACGGAAAGTGACGTCAAGAAACTTTTGGGCATCGGATAAACGGAGCGTGATGGATACAGGGGCGGCAGATACAGCCCTTATGTCATCTGCCGCCTTTATTGTGGAAACAATGTTCGTATTTCAACGAATTGATTAGGATAGAAACATGATACAAGATTTTGCAGACTGGCTGGTTTACGGTCTGTTCGGCCTGAGTGCCGACACGCCGCTGGGAGCGGCCGTAAACTTTTTCTTTTACGATACCATCAAGATTCTGATACTGTTGTTCTTCATCAGTGTGCTGATGGGGATTGTCAATGCCTACTTCCCGATAGAGAGGCTGCGTACTTATCTGACTACTCATAAGATGTATGGCTTGCAATACCTGCTGGCCTCTGTCTTCGGAGCCATCACTCCCTTCTGCTCGTGCTCTTCCATTCCCTTGTTCATCGGCTTTGTAAAGGGAGGCATTCCGTTGGGAGTGACCTTTGCTTTTCTGATTACTTCGCCGCTGGTCAACGAGGTGGCCGTTGCCATGTTCCTCGGCTCCTTCGGCCTGAAGGTGACATTGATTTACGTGGTCAGTGGCATCCTGCTGGGAGTAATCGGCGGTTTCGTACTCGGACGGATGCGCCTCGCGCCTTATCTGAGCGACTGGGTGAAACAGATTCAGGCCCATTCGTCCGTTCAGGCGGAAGCATGGGAGAAGGAGCATACTTCCTTCATCAGGCGGCTTCCGGCCATCGTCCGTGATGCCTGGCGGATTGTCAGCGGCGTGCTTGTATATATTCTGATAGGTATCGGCATCGGCGCCTTCATGCACGGCTTTGTGCCCGAGGGGTTCTTTGAACAATATATGTCGAAGGGCAACTGGTTTGCCGTGCCTCTTTCAGTCATCCTTGCCGTGCCGATGTATGCCAATGCGGCCGGCATCGTGCCCGTCATCGAGGTGTTTGTAGCCAAGGGCATTCCTTTGGGTACCGCCATTGCCTTCATGATGGCGGTGGTGGGGCTTTCCCTGCCGGAGGCAACGTTGCTCAAGAAGGTGATGACCTGGCGGTTGATAGGCATCTTCTTCGGTACCGTGGCCTTTTTTATCATCCTGTCGGGCTATTTGTTCAATTTCATTTTATGATCCGTTGGCTTTAGCCGGTCGTTTGTCCGGCTTGAAGCGTCCGTTTAGGCTGGGCAAAGCGACGGTTTAGGCTGGGTAAAGCGATGCTTTAAGCTGGGTAAAGCGATGGTTTAGGCTGGGCAAAGCAATGCTTTGCTCAGGGCATGCCGCGGGCCTTTGTTTTTCAGGCAATGTTTGGGGGCAGAACATGCAATCTTTTACGTGAAAAGAAGCAATGTTTTGCCTCCAAACATTGCTTCTTTTGGGAGCTGATAACCGGCCTTCCTGTAACCGGCATTCACTCTTCTACGAACATCAGGTCGCTGATGATTCCGTCGGAAACAAAGATTCCTTCGCGGGTGAGCCGCAGGTGGTTGTCCTGCAGCTCTAGCTTGCCGCTCCGCAGATAGGGGGCGGCCATCGTGTTGCAATAGTCGGAAAGCGATTGACCGAAGCGGGCCTCGAGTGTCGGCAGGTCGATGCCTCGGCGGGTACGCAGGGAGGTCATGACGCATTCGTTGTAGCGGGTCGTCGGGCTCAGTTCCTCCTTCTCGTAACATCTGTTTTTTTCTTCAATTGCCGAAATATATTTCTCCAGTGAGGCAATGTTCCATTCCCTGCTGCGCGTGTCGAACGAATGGGCCGACGGGCCGCAGCCCAGATAGGGAATGCCTTGCCAGTAGGACGTGTTGTGGCGCGAGTGGAGGCCGGGCTTGCAGAAGTTGGAAATCTCGTAGTGCTCGTATCCGGCGGCCGAGAGAGTGTCCATCAAGGTGGTGAAGAAACGCACGCTGCTGTCCTCGTCCACTTCGTCCACCCGATGGGCTTGCAGCATCCGATAGAGTGGGGTGCCTTCCTCGTAGGTCAGGTGGTAGGCCGAGATGTGCTCCACGTCGAGGGCGACGGCCTGTCGGAGGTCGCGCTCCCAGCGTTCGTCCGTTTCGCCGGGCAGGCCGTAGATGAGGTCGATGCTGATGTTGTGGAAGCCGTGACGGCGGCAACACTCCACGGCTTCGATGGCCTGCCGGGCGTTGTGGCGTCGGTTCAGCAGACGGAGGGTGGCGTCGTCGAAGGTTTGGATGCCCATGCTGATGCGGTTGAAGGGCAGGCGGCGGAGCATGGCTGCGTACTCCTCGGTCAGGTCGTCGGGATTGGCCTCAAGGGTAATCTCTTCGCAGTAGCTGAGGCCGTAGACATCGGACAGGGTATTGAAGACCTGAAGGAAATCTTGCTCCTCGAGTTGCGAAGGCGTGCCGCCTCCGAAGTAGACGGTACGGACGGCCTCGCCCTGCAGGTAGTCGCGACGCAGGGTGAGCTCTTTGCACAGGGCCCCGATGTAGCGTTGCCTGAGGTCGTTGCGCGTGGTGGAGTAGAAGTCGCAATAGACGCACCGCGTCTTGCAGAAAGGTATGTGGATGTAGATGCCTGCCATGTCTGTTTCCTTGCTTAAAATAATGCAAATGTAAGAAACTGTCCGCTCTTCCTCCCACATTTCCTTAAAAATGTTGTTATCAGGGAGGATGCTGTCCTGATTTCGGCCTGTTTTTTCTTTTTTTAGCAGATATATTTGTGCGTATAAATTTAAATGTGTATTTTTGACACTCAATAAAACGTTACAAGGAAAATCGACGGGAACTCAGCCTTGTAACGCAAGGCCCTGAAATATATAACCTGCTAAGAATAGAAACACCATGAAAAAGAAACTTCAAACGACTCTGGCCCTGCTGATGGCGGCAGTGGCTTCGATGGCTCAACAAGTACAGGTGGCCGGTCCCGACGGACGGCTGCAAGTGTCGGTTGCCGGTGGCGGCGAGACAGGAATGACTTACTCCGTGACCTACGACGGCAAGCAGATGCTCGAAAATTCTCCTCTCGGCATGCAGACCAATGCCGGTGACTTCTCGAAGGGTTTGGCTCTGGTCAAATATGACACTTGCCGGATAGACACCGTCTATCGGCAGACCCGTATCAAGACTTCCCAAATCCATTATCAAGCCAACGAACTGACTTGCTATCTGTCCAATACCGACGGCGGGCGGCTGGCAGTCACCTTCCGCGTGAGCAACAACGACGTGGCCTTCCGCTACACCCTGCCCCGCCAGGGTGAGACGGGCAGTGTGCGGGTGATGGAGGAGGCTACAGGCTTCCGTTTCCCCCAGCAGACTACGACCTTCCTTTGTCCGCAGAGCGATGCCATGATCGGCTGGAAGCGGACCAAGCCCAGTTACGAAGAAGAATACAAGGCCGATGCCCCGATGAGCGAACGTTCGCAGTACGGACACGGATATACGTTCCCCTGCCTGTTCCGTGTGGGCGATGACGGCTGGGTGCTGGTCAGCGAGACGGGGGTGGACAGCCGCTATTGCGGTTCGCACCTGAGCGACGCGGACAACGGCCTCTATCGGATTGCCTTCCCCATGCCCGAGGAAAACAACGGCAACGGGACGGTGGAGCCCGCCTTCTCCTTTCCGGGCAGCACGCCCTGGCGTACGCTGACGGTGGGCGCTACGCTGAAACCCATTGTGGAGACTACCGTGCCTTGGGACGTGGTGACACCGCGCTACGAGACGGAGCACGACTATCGCTTCGGCCGCAGCACCTGGAGCTGGATTCTGTGGCAGGACAACAGCATCAACTACGACGACCAGGTGCGTTTCATCGACTTGGCTGCCGAGATGGGATACGAATATGTCTTGATTGACGCATGGTGGGACAAGAATATCGGCTACGAACGCATGGAGCAGCTCATCGCCTATGCACAGAGCAAGAAGGTGGACGTGTTCCTGTGGTACAGCTCCAGTGGCTATTGGAACGACATCACCCAAAGCCCGACCAACAAGATGGATAACGCCATCGTCCGCAAGCAGGAAATGCGATGGATGCAGAAGCTGGGCGTGAAGGGCATCAAGGTAGATTTCTGGGGTGGTGACAAGCAGGAGACGATGCGTCTCTACGAAGACGTGCTGAGCGATGCCGACGACCATGGGCTGATGGTCATCTTCCACGGCTGCACCCTGCCCCGCGGCTGGGAGCGGATGTATCCCAACTATGTGGGCAGCGAAGCGGTGCTGGCATCCGAAAATCTGATTTTCCAGCAGCACTTCTGTGACAACGAGGCCTTCAATGCCTGTCTGCATCCGTTCATCCGCAACACGGTGGGATGCATGGAGTTTGGAGGTACCTTCCTGAACAAACGTCTGAACCGCGGCAACGACGGCGGCAGCAAGCGTGTGACGTCGGATGTCTTCGAGCTGGCAACGGCTGTGCTCTTCCAGAATCCGATTCAGAATTTCGCGCTGGCTCCCAATAACTTGATCGATGCTTCGCAGGTATGTCTGGACTTTATGAAGCAGGTTCCTACGACCTGGGACGAGACCCGCTTCATCGACGGCTATCCGGGCAAGTATGTCGTGCTGGCCCGCCGGCATGGCGACCGCTGGTACCTGGCAGCCGTCAATGCCACAAAGGAGGTGCTGAAACTGAAATTGACTTTCCCCGAACTGGGAGGAACTACGGTTTCTGCCTATACGGACGACAAGAAGATGCAGCCGCAGCTGAAGGAACAGAAAGTGAAGGCCGGTGGAGAATTCCAGCTGACACTTCAGCCCCAGGGTGGCGCGGTGTTGGTGAAGTGAGCGGCTGAGCGCCCCGAACACAAACATTCTATATATATAAGAATACCATGAATAGACTTGTAAGATTAGGATTCGTCTTCGGCCTGATGACGGGAGCGGTGCTCCCCTTACAGGCGGAGACGGACAAGGTGACGAACGTCCCCGACTCCGTATCGCTTTTCTCGTACGCCCGAGCTGACGGACAGAGCGGATTGCGGTTTGCATGGAGTCCCGACGGGGAGCAATGGCTTTCCGTGGCCGACGGGTACGATTACGTGAAATGCGATTTTGGCCCTTGGGGACGTGAAAAGAAAATGTTTGCCCCCCATCTGTGGCAGAATGCGTCCGACGGGTCGTGGCATTGTGTATGGACGGCTACCCGCAGCGGAAAGGTGTTGGCACATGCCGCTTCGCCCGACTTGCTGAAGTGGGGAGCGCAGAGTTATTTTACCGAGGCCGACCGGCGGAAATATGAGCCGGCTTCGGCATTCCCGACCAAGGCTGTACAGGTAACGGTGGACGGTAAACAGGCGGACGGCTGGATGCAACGGGTGCCCTATGCGGTTGTGGAACAGTTGATCCGCTATGCCGAGCACAAGAAGTATCGGCAACAGTTGTATGACGAACGGGCCGAACAGGATCCTGTACGCTTTGCTGGATTGAAGCCGGTGACGGCCTCCATTGAGGTACATGCCTCGGAAGGGAAGGCTATCAGCGACCACCTGATAGGCATCTTCTTTGAGGATATCAACTATGCGGCCGACGGTGGCCTGTATGCCGAGCTGGTACAGAACCGCGATTTTGAATATTCGCCGAAAGACGGTTCGCATCAGAAGTGGAACAGTGACTATGCCTGGGGCGTAGCCGGTGGAGAGGGAAGCCTCTCGGTCGCTACGGATGCTCCCATTCATGAAAACAATCCGCATTATGCCGTATTGGATATCAAGCAGTCCGGAGCAGCTTTGCAGAACGACGGATTCGACGGAATTACCTTGAAGAAGGGGGAGAAGTATGACTTCTCCTGCTTTGCGCGGATTGCGGCGGGCAGTAAGGGAGGCAAGGTGGAAGTCAGCCTGTTGGATGAGAACGGGAAGACGGTCGGGATGGCTTCCGTCAAGGTGACTTCCCCGAAATGGAAAACGCAGAAAGCGGTACTGGTTGCCAAGGCCGATGTGGCTGCCGCAAAACTGGCTCTCCGTCCCGAGGAGGCCGGAACCTATCATTTCGACATGGTTTCACTCTTCCCGCAGCAGACGTTCAAGGGACGTAAGAACGGACTTCGTGCCGACCTGGCCCAAACGTTGGCCGACCTGCATCCGCGTTTTGTGCGTTTCCCCGGCGGCTGTGTGGCCCATGGCGACGGCATTGACAACATCTACGACTGGAAGGGCTCCATCGGTCCGCTGGAGGCCCGCAAGCCTTTGCGCAATCTGTGGGGATATCATCAGACACGCGGATTGGGATACTTTGAGTATTTCCAGTTCTGCGAGGATATCGGTGCCGAACCTGTACCCGTGGTTGCGGCCGGCGTTCCTTGCCAGAATTCCGGTACGTGCAGCCATCATTCCAAGGATGAACTTGGCTGCAACGGCCAGCAGGGAGGCATTCCGATGGACGAAATGCCCGCTTACGTGCAGGATGTGCTCGACCTGATTGAATATGCCAACGGAGATGCCCGCAAGACGGAGTGGGGACGGAAGCGCGCCGAAGCCGGACATCCTGAACCGTTCCATCTGAAGTATATCGGCATCGGCAACGAAGACCTGATTACCGAAGTCTTTGAAGAGCGGTTTACGATGATTTACAACGCTGTCCGCGAGAAATATCCCGAAGTGACGGTTATCGGTACGGTAGGGCCGTTCTACGAAGGTACGGACTATGACGAGGGCTGGAAACTGGCTACTCGTCTGGAGGTGCCGATGGTGGACGAACACTATTATGTGGCTCCGGGTTGGTTCATTCATAACCAGGATTTTTACGACCGGTACGGCCGCCACAAGTCGAAAGTCTATTTGGGCGAGTATGCGGCCCATCTGCCCGGTCGTCCCAGCAACCTGGAGACAGCCTTGTCCGAGGCTTTGTATCTGACAGCGGTGGAACGTAACGCCGACGTAGTGACCATGACATCGTATGCGCCTTTGCTGGCCAAGGAAGGACATACCCAATGGCGTCCCGACCTGATATATTTCAATAACGGGGAAGTGAAGCTTACCCCCGACTACTACACCCAGCAACTGTTCGGGCAGAATGCCGGAAATGAATACTTCACTTCCACCATCCGGCTGGACAATCGGCAGGATGCCGTGCGGAAACGGATCGGGGTGTCGGCGGTGAAAGACGCTGTAACAGGTGACTACATTGTGAAACTGGTGAATATGTTGCCGGTGGAGGTCACTTCGCAAGTCAAGTTGGATGGCATCAGCCTGGATGGCTCGAAGGCGCAGAAGACGGTATTGACAGGTCGTCCTGCGGATGAACATGTGCGTCCCGTAACGGAGTCTTTTGAAATACAGGGCAAAGACTTTGCCTATACCTTGCCGGCCTATTCGTTGACGGTTATCCGTATCGGGCAGACATTGAAGAAATAAAATGGTTAATAAAGAAAAATCGATGATATGAAGAAAATATATGTATGGACCGCAATGGCGTTGTTGTCAGGTAGTTTGGCGGCACAGAAAACGGATTTGCATTCGGGTTATCCCATTGATCCGGTACCTTTCACTTCGGTCAAGGTGACAGACAGCTTTTGGGGGCAACGGCTCAAGGCCAGTCGGGAAGTGACCATCCCGCTGGCATTCAGCAAATGCGAGGAAACAGGCCGTTACGAGAATTTTGTGAAAGCGGCCCATCCCAGTGATGAGTATAAGGTAGAAGGATATTCGTTTGACGATACGGATGTCTACAAGACCATCGAAGGTGCCAGTTATTCGTTGCAGACCTATCCTGACAAGCAGCTGGAAAAGTACATAGACAGTGTGCTGGTCATCGTGGCGGCAGCTCAGGAGCCGGACGGCTATCTGTATACGGCGCGGACGATGAATCCGAAGCATCCACACGATTGGGCCGGTCCCGAGCGTTGGTCGAAAGTGGAAGAGCTCAGTCATGAATTTTATAATCTGGGACACATGGTGGAAGGGGCTGTTGCCCATTATCAGGCAACCGGAAAGCGGAATTTTCTGGATATAGCCATCAAGTATGCCGATTGTGTCTGCAAGGCCATCGGAAATGGTCCCGACCAAAAAAAACTCGTACCGGGACATCAGATTGCCGAAATGGCTCTGGTGCGGCTGTATCTGGTAACCGGCGACCGGAAATACCTGGATCAGGCCAAGTTCTTTTTGGATGCCCGTGGATATACGAGCCGGAAGGATGCCTACAGTCAGGCTCATAAACCGGTACTGGAGCAGGATGAGGCGGTAGGACATGCCGTCCGCGCCACGTATATGTATGCCGGTATGGCCGACGTAGCAGCCATTACGGGCGACTCATCTTATATCAAGGCGGTGGATCGGATTTGGGAGAATATTGTCGGTAAGAAAATCTATATTACCGGTGGCATCGGAGCCCGTCACGCCGGAGAGGCTTTCGGTGACAATTACGAGCTTCCCAACCTTTCGGCTTATAATGAAACCTGTGCCGCCATTGGCAATGTGTATGTCAATTATCGTCTGTTTCTGTTGCATGGCGATGCCAAATACTTTGATGTGCTCGAACGGACGCTGTACAACGGACTAATTTCCGGTGTTTCGCTCGACGGCGGTTCGTTCTTCTATCCCAATCCGTTGGCCTCGACAGGTGGGTATAGCCGTAAGCCGTGGTTCGGTTGCGCTTGTTGTCCCAGCAATATCTGTCGATTCATTCCTTCGTTGCCCGGTTACGTTTATGCGGTGAAGGACGACCAGGTATACGTCAATCTGTTTTTGAGTAACCGTGCCGAATTGAAGGTGAACAGGAAAAAATTGGTATTGGAGCAAGAAACCGGCTATCCTTGGAATGGAGACATCCGCATTCGGGTGGCTCAAGGCAATCTGCCGTTTACGATGCATCTGCGTATTCCCGGCTGGGTGCGTGGGGCTGTGTTGCCCAGCGATTTGTATCGTTATGCCGATGGTCAGGAACTGGGATATACGGTAACGGTTAATGGCGAACCTGTCGCCGGAGAATTGCAGAAAGGCTATTTGCTGATTGACCGCAAGTGGAAAAAGGGTGATGTGGTTGAAGTAAATTTTGACATGAAGCCCCGCATAGTCAAAGCCAACGGAAAGGTAGAAGCGGACCGTGGTCGTGTGGCCGTCGAACGAGGCCCTTTGGTCTATTGTGCAGAATGGCCAGACAATGATTTCAATGTTCACAACATCTTGCTGAACCAGCATCCTGCATTCCAAGTGGAAGAGCGACCGGACCTGCTTTATGGCATACATGAAATAACGACCGATGCACAAGCTCTCAGTTATGATGCTGCCGGCAAGTTGGCTGTAAGGGATGTCAAATTGACTTTGATACCTTATTATGCCTGGGCTCATCGGGGCGAAGGAGACATGGAAGTCTGGCTTCCCATAGAGGTCGGCGCGTCATCGGCTCTTCCGCAGAAAGCGGAGAAACAGGAAGACAATGGATTCTTTAATCATTAAATATTTTTATTATGAAGAAAATAACGACTATTGTGGCTTTGTCACTGGCTATTGGCTTGCAGGCGCAACAGCATGTCATGACTGTTGACGTTTCGAAACCGACAGCCGAGATACAGCCTACCATGTATGGCATCTTCTTTGAAGATATCAATTTTGGTGCCGACGGAGGTTTGTATGCCGAATTGGTGAAGAACCGTTCTTTTGAATTTCCTCAGCCATTTGTAGGTTGGGTGCCTTTTGGAAATGTGAGTGTGCAGAGTGAGAAGCCTTGCTTTGAACGGAATCCTCACTATGTGCGTGTGGTGAATGACGGACGTTTGCTTCGGGCCGGACTCGATAATGAGGGATTTACCGGTATCGGTCTGAAGGAAGGGGAGGAATATCGTTTTTCGGTCTATGCCCGTACTCCGGACGCAGCTCCGATGAAATTGTCTGTGGAACTGGTGCGCAAGGATGGTTCCAATCCGCTGAAAAAGACGGTGGAAGTGAAGGGTGATGAATGGCAGAAGCAGACTGTCATTCTGAAGTCTCCCTTTACCGATGCCCATGCCCGTTTGCGCATTGTTCTGGAAACGAAGGGTACAGTGGATATGGACCATATTTCTCTTTTCCCGGTCAAAACTTGGAAAGGACGTGAAAACGGACTTCGCGCAGATTTGGCTCAGGCCTTGTATGACTTGAATCCCGGTGTGCTTCGTTTCCCGGGTGGCTGTATCATTGAAGGCAACAGTCTGGCTACCCGTTATCAGTGGAAAAATTCGGTAGGGCCTGTGGAAAACCGTCCTCTGAACGAAAACCGCTGGAACTATACGTTCAAGCATAAAGCGTTTCCCGATTATTTTCAAAGTTTGGGATTGGGCTTCTATGAATACTTCCTGTTGAGTGAAGACATTGGTGCCGAACCGTTGCCGGTAGTCAGCTGCGGCCTTTCCTGCCAGTACGAGAGCAACGAAGTGGTTCCTTTGGACGAGCTCGATCCATACGTACAGGATGCCTTGGACTTGATTGAATTTGCCAACGGAGACGTCAATTCAACCTGGGGCAAGGTTCGTGCGGAGATGGGGCATCCGGCACCGTTCAATCTGAAAATGATTGCTGTGGGCAACGAACAGTGGGATAAAGTGTATGTAGAGCGTCTGGAAGTCTTTACCAAAGCTATCAGGGAGAAATATCCGGATATCAAGGTGATTGGCTCGTCCGGTCCCAGTGCTTCGGGAGACAAGTTTGACTATCTGTGGCCCGAAATGAAGCGGGTGGGAGTAGACCTGGTCGACGAGCACTATTACATGAAGCCTGAATGGTTTCTGGAGAATGCGAAACGGTATGATTCATACGACCGCAAGGGACCGAAGGTTTTTGCCGGCGAATACGCTGCTCATGACTATCCGACCGGGAAAGCCAACAATTTGTATGCGGCCTTGTCTGAAGCTGCTTTCATGACCGGCTTGGAGCGCAATGCCGATGTGGTTCATCTGGCTACATATGCTCCCTTGTTTGCTCATGTGGATGCCTGGCAGTGGAATCCCGACCTCATTTGGTTCGACAATCTGCGGATGATGCGTACCCCTAACTATTATGTACAGCAGATGTATGGTATGAATGCCGGTACGGATGTACTCCGCCTGCAGATGAATGGTGAACCGGTGGCCGGACAGGACAGTCTCTATGCGACGGCTGCGTTGGATGCTCCGACGGGTGAGGTTATTTTGAAATTGGTGAATGTAGGTTCGAAACCCGCTGACGTGAAAATCAACTTCAACGGTCTGAAGAAACATCGTATGGTATCGGGTACTTGTACTTATTTGCAAAACGATGATTGGAAAGCGGTCAATACGTTGGAGCAGGAAAAGCTGGTTCCGCGTGTGCGTCCGGTACAAGTGGAAGGCCAGTCGCTGGAATTGCAACTTCCTGAACGTTCGTTTGGGGTATATCGGTTGCAAATGCATTAATTTTCTATCATAATTGCAATATAATTCTTCTATTTGTAATCACAATACTCCTATCTTTGTAGCGGCTTGTACAAGAATCTCTTTTTTGGACAAGTCGCTACAAACATAAATTTATTTAATATATCATGAGGAAACAACTTATTACAGGACTGTTTGCCGCTTTGGCCGTAAGTGCTGGTGCGCAGTCTTTCAAGGAATGGCAGGATCCGGAAGTGAATGCCGTCAACCGTGCCCCGATGCACACCAATTATTTTGCCTATGAGTCGGAAGAAGCGGCTGCGGCAGGCAAAATGAATCAGTCAGCTAATTACATGACAATGAATGGCACCTGGAAGTTCTTCTGGGTAAAGGATGCCGATTCCCGTCCTACCGACTTCTGGAAGGTCGGCTATAATGACCGTGGCTGGGACGATTTGCAGGTACCGGCCGTTTGGGAATTGAACGGATACGGTGATCCCATTTATGTAAATACAGGCTATGCATGGCGCAACCAGTTCAAGAACAATCCCCCGCAGGTGCCTGTCGAGAACAATCATGTAGGTTCCTATCGTCGTGAGTTTGTCATTCCTGCTTCGTGGAAAGGAAAGGATATCATTGCTCATTTCGGTTCGGTGACATCCAACATGTATCTGTGGGTCAACGGGAAATATGTAGGTTATAGCGAAGACAGCAAGCTGGAAGCAGAATTCAATCTGACTTCTTACCTGAAGCCCGGACAAAAGAACTTGATTGCTTTTCAGGTATTCCGTTGGTGTGACGGTACCTATCTGGAGGACCAGGATTTCTTCCGTTTCAGCGGTGTGGGACGTGATTGCTATCTTTATGCTCGCGACAAGAAACGCATTGAAGATATCCGTGTGACACCCGACTTGGATGCAGAATACAAGAATGGTTCTCTGAACGTTGAACTGACTCTGAAGGGCAGTGGCAATGTCAGTCTGGAATTGTTGGATGCAACCGGCAAACAGGTTGCGTCTGCTACGGCCAAAGGAAGCGGTTCGGTGGTCTTGAATGTGGAAAATCCCTTCAAATGGACGGCCGAGACTCCCTATCTGTATACGTTGCGTGCTTCGATGCAGGGCAGTAAGGAAGTTATTCCTGTAAAAGTCGGTTTCCGCAAGATTGAACAGAAGAACGGGCAGATTCTGGTCAATGGCCAGGCAGTACTTTTCAAAGGAGCCAATCGTCATGAGTTGGATCCGGATGGAGGTTATGTCGTTTCACCCGAACGGATGCTGCAGGATATTCAGATCATGAAGCAGTTCAATATCAATGCTGTCCGTACCTGCCACTATCCGGATGCCAACCTTTGGTATGACTTGTGCGACCGATACGGTATTTATGTCGTGGCTGAAGCGAACATCGAGTCTCACGGTATGGGTTATGGTGATGAGACTTTGGCCAAGCGTGCAGATTATAAGAAAGCCCACATGGAACGCAACCAACGGAATGTTCAGCGTGGTTTTAACCATCCCAGCATCATTTTCTGGTCATTAGGCAATGAAGCCGGTTTCGGTCCGAACTTTGAAGCGGCCTACAATTGGGTGAAAGCGGAAGATCCGAGCCGCCCCGTGCAGTATGAGCAAGCTCATGGCAACGAATTTACCGATGTTTATTGTCCGATGTATGCCGACTATGCCCATATGGAAAAATATGCCCAGCGCAAGGACATCAAAAAACCGCTGATTCAGTGCGAATATGCACATGCGATGGGTAATTCTCAAGGTGGTTTCAAGGAATATTGGGACTTGATCCGTAAGTATCCTGCCTTGCAGGGAGGTTTCATTTGGGACTTTGTGGATCAGTCCATCCGTTGGACAGGGAAAGATGGCGTCAGCATTTATGCTTACGGTGGTGACTTCAATCGCTTTGATGGGTCCGACAACAACTTCTGTGACAATGGTCTGATCAGTCCCGACCGTAACCCCAATCCCCACATGTATGAAGTTGGATATTTCTACCAGAATATCTGGACGACTCCGGCCAATCTGGCTCAAGGTGAAGTGAATGTACATAACGAAAACTTCTTCCGTGACCTGTCGGCTTATTATATGGAATGGGAAGTTCTGGCCAATGGAAAGGCTGTTCGTAGTGGCAGAGTGGAGACATTGAACGTGGCCCCCCAGCAGACGGCCAAGGTGAAGCTTGAACTGGGTAAGGTATGTCAATGCAAGGAATGGGTGCTCAATGTGTCCTACCGTCTGAAGAATCGTGACGGTTTGCTTCCTGCCGGTTTTGTAGTGGCTAAGGATCAGTTGGTCTTGAATCCGTATAAGGCTCCTGACATGGAATTGAGGAATGTCGAGGAAGTGAACGTGGCTACCGTCGTACCTCAGATTCAGGACAATGACTGGAATTATTTGATTGTGAATGGGGAAGATTTCCGCTTGGAATTCAACAAGCATACAGGTTATCTGTCGCGCTATCAGGTAGCGGGTACGGAAATGCTGAACGAAGGCGCGCAGTTGACGCCTAATTTCTGGCGCGCTCCGACCGACAACGATATGGGTGCCGGACTGCAACGCAAGTTTGCTGTGTGGAAGGAACCGGGCATCGAGCTGACTTCCTTCAAGTGGAATGTAGAGAACGATATGGTGGTAATCAATGCAGATTATGACATGAAGAAAGTTTCGGCCAAGTTGTCATTGACCTACGTTATCAATAACAAGGGTGCCGTCAAGGTTACACAGAAGATGACTGCCGATACTCAGGTCAAGGTAGCTCCGATGTTCCGTTTCGGTATGCAAGTACAGATGCCCAAGTCGTTCGAAACGATTGAATACTATGGCCGTGGTCCGGTAGAAAACTATATTGACCGTAACCATTCTACCAATTTGGGCCTTTATCGCCAGACGGTTGACGAACAGTTCTATTCCTACATTCGTCCTCAGGAAACGGGTACCAAGACTGATATCCGCTGGTGGAAACAGCTGAATGCAGCTGGTTGTGGCTTGCAGGTGGTGGCTGATGCCCCTTTCTCCGCTTCGGCTTTGCACTATACCATTGATTCGCTGGACGACGGTTGGGACAAGGACCAGCGTCACTCTCCCGAAGTGGAACAGGCTGATTTGACCAATCTGTGTATCGACAAGGTGCAGATGGGTCTTGGATGCGTGAACAGCTGGGGAGCATGGCCGTTGCCGCAGTATCAGATTCCTTATGGCAATTATGAATTTTCTTTCATACTGACACCTGTGTGGCACAGCGTTTCAATGAAGTGAACGATTCATTAAGTTGCAGAAAATAAACTTGAAAGGAGGGTGGCCCGTTGTAGTTCATCCTCCTTTTTTGTTTAATGTGTTGAATAACATAGTTTAGTAACATTTGCCGGTTCGTTGTTTATTTTGTAATAAATTTCTAATTTGCGCCTCACAAAAATAAGGGTATGCATAAGCATGCTGAGTATTCACATTAAATCTTATATATCATGAAAGTATATCAGACGAATGAAATTAAGAACATTGCTCTTCTTGGCAATGATGGCTCGGGAAAAACCACTCTCACAGAAGCGCTGCTCTATGAGAGTGGTATTATAAAACGTCGTGGCAGAATTACAGCCAAGAACACAGTCAGCGATTACTTTCCGGTGGAACAGGAATATGGGTATTCTGTGTTTTCCACCGTTTTCCATGTAGAATGGAATGGTAAAAAACTGAATATCATCGACTGTCCGGGTAGCGACGATTTTGTAGGTGCGGCCATGACAGCTCTGAATGTTACAGATACGGCCATCCTGCTGTTGAACGGCCAGTATGGTCCCGAGGTAGGTACGCAGAATCATTTCCGTTATACCGAGAAACTGGGTAAACCGGTCATTTTCCTGGTAAACCAGTTGGATAACGAAAAGTGCGATTACGACATGATACTCGAGCAACTGAAGTCCATTTATGGATCCAAAGTGGTTCCTGTACAATATCCGCTTTCTACGGGCCCGAATTTTAATGCATTGATTGATGTGCTGCTGATGAAAAAATATTCTTGGGGACCTGAAGGGGGCGCTCCGACCATCGAAGATATTCCAGCTGAAGAAATGGAAAAGGCAACAGCTTGGCATAAAGTGCTGGTAGAAGCTGCCGCTGAACATGACGAAGGCCTGATGGAGAAATTCTTTGAGATGGATTCGTTGACCGAAGACGAGATGCGCGAAGGTATTCGTAAGGGATTGGCTGCTCGTGGCATGTTCCCGGTATTCTGTGTCTGTGCCGGAAAGGATATGGGCGTTCGCCGTTTGATGGAATTCTTGGGAAATGTTGTTCCGTTTGTAGATGAAATGCCTCCTGTCCACAATACACGGGGTGAAATCGTGAAACCCGATCCCAATGCTCCCACATCTCTCTATTTCTTCAAGACAGCTGTAGAACCCCATATCGGTGATGTACAGTATTTCAAGGTGATGAGTGGCAAGGTTCATGAAGGCGATGACTTTACCAACGCCGATCGTGGCTCCAAAGAGCGTATTGCCCAAATTTTTGCTTGTGCGGGTGCCAACCGCATTAAAGTGGAAGAAATGGTAGCCGGTGATATCGGTTGTACTGTCAAACTGAAAGATGTTCATACGGGTAATACACTGAATGGTAAGGGAGCGGAAAACCGTTTCAATTTTATCAAATATCCCAATTCGAAATACTCACGTGCCATCAGGCCGGTGAATGAAGCCGATACCGAGAAGATGATGGCTATTCTGAACCGTATGCACGAAGAAGATCCGACGTGGGTGATCGACCAGTCGAAAGAGTTGCGTCAGACGATTGTTCACGGCCAGGGCGAATTCCATCTGCGTACGTTGAAATGGCGTTTGGAGAACAATGAAAAACTGCCTATTATCTTTGAAGAACCCCGTATTCCTTACCGCGAGACCATTACGAAGGCGGCCCGTGCCGATTATCGCCATAAGAAACAGTCGGGTGGTGCCGGTCAGTTCGGTGAAGTCCATCTGATTGTAGAGCCGTATTATGAAGGTATGCCTGCCCCAGATACTTATAAGTTCAATGGCCAGGAATTCAAGATGAATGTCAAGGGTACTGAAGAAGTATCTTTGGAGTGGGGTGGCAAGTTGGTGTTTGTCAATTGTGTGGTTGGCGGTGCCATTGACGCGCGTTTCATGCCGGCTATTCTGAAGGGCGTTATGTCGCGTATGGAGCAGGGACCGTTGACTGGTTCGTATGCCCGTGACGTGCGTGTCATTGTGTACGACGGAAAGATGCATCCAGTTGACTCCAACGAAATTTCCTTCATGTTGGCTGGTCGCAATGCTTTCAGTGAGGCATTCAAGAATGCAGGTCCGAAGATTCTGGAGCCTATCTATGATGTAGAGGTATTTGTGCCTTCCGATAAGATGGGTGATGTGATGAGTGATTTGCAAGGACGTCGTGCCATGATTATGGGTATGAGTAGCGAGGCCGGATATGAAAAACTGGTTGCAAAAGTTCCTTTGAAGGAAATGTCTTCTTATTCAACCGCATTGAGTTCATTGACCGGTGGTCGTGCTTCGTTCATCATGAAGTTTGCCAGCTATGAACTTGTTCCGGGTGATGTCCAAGACAAGTTGATTAAGGAATTTGAAGCTAAACAGGCAGACGAATAAAGAAACTTCATTTCATCTGTTTTTATAATTGTTAAAACCGCCTGCTCCTTTTAACGGGAGAATGGCGGTTTTTTCGTCTGCACTGGTCAATATGATGCGAGTTTGTGAACGGAATTATTAATTTTTTATTAATTTTGCAAACAACAAGACGGAATGTTTTGTTTTAATATGTAAAATGGAGCCTTGGAATATCCTTTCAGTTAATTTGTTGGGCATCCGCGGTTAAAACAGGTTAATGTGTTAGGAATGTTAATTAGGGTCTGTTAAATTTGCCGCTATGAAAAAGTCTACGATTTGGATATTAGGTGTTGTAATGGGTCTTTCGTTCCTCAGTCTGCTTTATTTGCAGATCAGTTACATTGAGGAAATGGTAAAGATGCGTAATGAGCAGTTTGACGAATCGGTGAAGCGGGCGTTGATGGCAGCTTCCAAGGATGTCGAATCGGCCGAGGTGGCCCGTTGGTTGCGGGAAGACATTTCAGAGGCCGAAAAGAAAGCTTGGGAACAGTCGCAGGGAACAAATGGCGGGGTGATAAGTACACGCCGCATTCTGATGACTTCGCCGGACGGGAAGATTGAGTCTTCGCTTGAACTGAAAACTTTTGCCAACAAACCGGCGGTGTTGCCTCGGGCCATGATTTCAAGCAAACATGGTGCTAAGACCATTCCCAAGACGTCGCGCTCGTTGACTGATATGATCAAGAATCGATACCTTTATCAACGTGCGTTGGTGGATGATGTGGTGTTCAATATGCTTTATCATGCCAGTGACAAGCCGATTGAGGATAGGGTTAATTTCAAGAACCTGGACCAATACATCAAGTCGGGGCTGATAGACAATGGAATCGGTGATTTTGACTATCACTTTAAGGTGGTAGACAGTGAGGGGCGGGAAGTGTACCGTTGTTCGGATTACAGCGACGAGGGGAGTGAAAGCTCGTATGCGCAACCGCTGTTCTTGAATGATCCTCCGGCACGGATGAGTATTGTGAAAGTACATTTCCCCGGCAAGAAGGATTATATTTTCGATTCGGTCAGCTTCATGATCCCTTCGATGATTTTTACCTTTGTGCTGCTGATAACGTTTGTCTTTACGCTGTACATCGTCTTCCGCCAGAAGAAGTTGACAGAAATGAAGAACGACTTTATCAATAACATGACACACGAGTTCAAGACTCCTATCTCTACTATCTCGCTGGCTGCGCAGATGTTGAACGATCCGGCAGTAGGTAAGTCGCCTGCCATGTTCCAGCATATATCGGGAGTCATCAATGATGAGACAAAGCGGTTGAGGTTCCAGGTAGAGAAGGTGCTGCAGATGTCCATGTTCGACCGTCAGAAGGCTACGTTGAAGCCCAAGGAACTGGATGCGAACGAGTTGATAAAGGGAGTTGTCCATACGTTTGCCTTGAAGGTGGAACGTTATAACGGCAAGATTGATACCGAGTTGGAGGCTGCTGATGCGAATATATTTGCCGATGAGATGCATATCACTAATGTGATATTCAATCTGATGGACAATGCGGTGAAGTATAAGCGTCCGGATGTGGATTTGCATCTGTTGGTGAAAACTTGGAACGAACCGGGCAAGCTGATGATTTCGATACAGGATAACGGTATCGGAATCAAGAAGGAAAACCTGAAGAAGATATTTGAAAAGTTCTACCGTGTGCATACGGGTAATCTGCACGACGTAAAGGGCTTTGGCTTGGGATTGGCCTATGTGAAGAAAATCATTACTGACCACAAGGGTACCATACGGGCCGAAAGCGAACTGAATGTGGGAACTAAATTTATTATTGCATTACCTTTAATTAAAAACTGATTGATATTATGGACGAGAAACTGAGAATTTTGTTGTGCGAGGACGACGAGAATCTGGGCATGCTGCTGAGAGAATATTTGCAGGCCAAGGGCTATGCAGCAGAGTTGTTTCCCGATGGTGAAGCCGGTTACAAGGCTTTCTTGAAGAATAAATATGATTTGTGTGTGTTCGACGTGATGATGCCGAAGAAGGACGGATTTACCTTGGCGCAGGAAGTACGTGCCGCCAATGCTGAAATTCCTATCATTTTCCTGACGGCAAAGACGCTGAAAGACGATATACTGGAAGGCTTCAAGATTGGTGCCGACGATTACATCACCAAGCCGTTCAGCATGGAAGAGCTGACTTTCCGTATTGAGGCCATCCTGCGTCGTGTGCGTGGAAAGAAGAACAAGGAAAGCAATATCTATAAGATTGGCAAGTTTACGTTCGATACGCAGAAGCAGATTCTGTCTACTCCCGAGAAGCAGACGAAGCTGACGACCAAGGAATCGGAATTATTGGGCTTGCTTTGCGCCCATGCCAATGAAATCCTGCAGCGCGACTTCGCCCTGAAGACCATTTGGATTGATGACAATTATTTCAATGCCCGCAGTATGGACGTGTATATCACCAAGCTGCGCAAGCACTTGAAGGAGGACGACTCCATAGAAATCATCAATATTCATGGCAAGGGTTATAAGCTGATTACTCCTGAGCCTGAAAACTGATGGCTGGAGGAGCCGATAGGCATATATAATAAAAGGACGGAAACTTCTGGTTTCCGTCCTTTTAGTTTTTCAGCTTGGATATCAATCGGCAATTCGCTTGTTGATGGCGATATAGGCAATCAGGCCCACAACCATGATGGCGGCAGCGCTGCCCAAGATTGCATTGTTGTTCACATTGCCAGTCATGGAGCATGCTACTAAGATGATTGCTCCAACCAAGATCAATATCAATCCCAAATTTTTCAATAAGCCTTTCATTTGTGTGTATTTTTAATAGTTTATTATATTCTAAAGCAATTCTGACACAAAGAAAAGCATAATTCTTTAACAAGCGAAATTATTTGTGCAAAAAAAACTATTAAGAGGCAAATTTCGTTTGTTTTTTATGCCTTTCAATGGGGGAATGGACGTTTCCCCGACTCTTTATTCAGTCCTTGGTATTGAAGAATATCTTCTTGAGCAGCTCCTGTCCGATGGTCAGCTCTTCGATTTTTACTCCCTTCAGCGCTTCCTTCAGCGTCTGGTTGGCCACGACGCGTGCACGCTCTTCCAGCTCCCGGCCGTCTTTGGTCAGATGAATCAGGTTGGTGCGCCGGTCTCTCTTGTCCGATATGCGGACTACCAGGTGCTGGCGTTCCATGTTGTCGATCAGTCGTGTCATGCTGGGCTTGTCCTTGAAGGTGGCGTTGCACAGTTCCTGCTGGGTCACTCCATCCTTCTCCCATAGAAAGATGAGGACGGTCCATTGTTCCGGTGTGATTTCCATGCCGTTCTGCCGGAAGTTCCTCGACAACTTGCGGTTGATGGCTGCTGATACCTTTCCGTTCAGGATGGCAAATATCAGCCTCATGTCAAAATTGAACTGTTCTATCATAAATCATTGCTTAAACAACCTTGCAAAGGTACTTTTCTTCTTCGACAAATCCTATATTTGGATAAGAAAAAAACATGAATTGTTTGTAGTTCAAAATAAAATGCCTACCTTTGCACCGCAATTTTTAAATCAAACAAATTTATTTAATTAAACGAGTTATGAATCAATACGAAACCGTTTTCATTTTAACTCCCGTTTTGTCTGACGTTCAGATGAAGGAAGCGGTAGAGAAATTCAAAGGCATCCTTACTGCTGAAGGTGCTGAGATTGTAAATGAGGAAAACTGGGGACTGAAGAAGCTGGCTTATCCTATCCAGAAGAAGTCTACAGGTTTCTATCAGCTGATTGAGTTCAAGGCAGAGCCTTCTGTCATTGAAAAGCTGGAAGTAAATTTTCGTCGTGACGAGCGTGTCATCCGCTTCTTGACTTTCAAGCAAGACAAGTATGCCGCTGAATACGCTGCAAAAAGAAGAAGTGTTAAATCAAGTAAAAAGGAGGATTAATCATGGCACAACAAGTTCAATCAGAAATCAGATATTTAACTCCGCCCTCAGTAGACGTTAAGAAGAAGAAATACTGCCGTTTCAAAAAGAGCGGTATCAAGTACATCGATTACAAGGATCCCGAGTTCCTCAAGAAGTTCTTGAACGAACAGGGTAAGATTCTTCCCCGCCGCATTACCGGTACTTCACTGAAGTATCAGCGTCGCGTGGCTCAGGCCGTTAAGAGAGCACGTCACCTGGCATTGCTGCCTTATGTAACTGACATGATGAAATAATAAGGAGGAGATAGTATGGAAATTATATTGAAAGAAGACGTAATTAACTTGGGTTATAAGAACGATATCGTGACTGTTAAGTCCGGTTATGGTCGTAACTACCTCATCCCTACCGGCAAGGCCGTTATCGCTTCACCGGCTGCCAAGAAGATGTTGGCTGAAGAGCTGAAGCAGCGTGCTCACAAGCTGGAGAAAATCAAGAAGGATGCCGAAGAACTGGCTGCCAAGCTGCAGGGCGTTTCTTTGACCATCGCTACGAAGGTAAGCTCTACGGGTACTATTTTCGGTTCTGTAGGCAGCATTCAGATTGCCGACGAGCTGGCTAAGCTGGGTCACAACATCGATCGCAAGATTATCGTTGTGAAAGATGCCGTAAAGGAAGTAGGTCACTACAAGGCTCTCATCAAGCTGCACAAGGAAGTTTCTGTAGAAGTTCCTTTCGAAGTAGTTGCAGAAGAAGCTTAAAATATACTCTGTATATGGTTTTAAGGGAAATGTGCTTTGGGCGCATTTCCCTTTTTTTGTGTCCGTATTTGGGGTGCCAGGACTGCCGCCCGGGAGGCAGGTGCGGGACGGAATGGCGGAGGGAAGGAGCTGTCCGGGGCGTCCGCTGGGTGTAACGCATTGCTTCTTGTAAGGGAATGCAATGCCTGTTGCGGGGAAATGCACTGTTTCCGGCGAAGGAATGCGCTGTCTCTTGCGGGGGAGTGCACGGCTTCCCATGAGGCGGGGCATTGCACCGTTGAAGCCGGCAGGCGGGGATGCCCGATAAGAAGAAGAGGCTGCATCAAAATGGAAAACAGCTTTTCCACTTTGACACAGCCTCTTGGCTGTATGCGGGTATTTTTCTCCTTTTTTTGAGGAGAGGGGAGATTATTCTTCCGCCTGGAATTTGCGGCTCACCTTCAGCAGGTTGGTGGTGTAGGTCACGACATTCTGCGCTTCCTGTACCATGGTCAGGTATACCATGCTTACCTTGATGCTGCCTGTGTGGCTCTGGATGCGTTGCAGTTCCTGGCGTTTCAGGTGGGAGAGCTGTCCGTTCAGGTCGTTGGCCTTGCGGATGTCTTCTTCCATGCCGTTGTAATCGTTGCTTTCGATGCGTTGGCGGCATATCTGCAGCAGGTTGGTGATGTCTTCCGTCACGTCGGCAAATTCGCCCTTCTGGATGGCATCCAGAGGCATGAAGTTGTTGTCCACGTGCTCCAGACAGGGCTCGCACATGCGTCCCACGCTGTAAACCAGTTCGCTGGCAAAGTCATTGCCCTGGTAGTAGTACAAGCCTTTCTCCAATATCGTGTTGTTGTCCAGGTGGCTCATGGCTACCGTACCGGTGCGTTTCATCTGTTTAATGAGTTGTTTCTCGAACTTCACGGCTCCCATGGAGCGGCGCAGGCCGCGCAGGTTCTCGTGCAGGAAGGAGGTCGACGTGCGTTCGAAGTTTTCTTCCGTGAAGGCCAGTACCTTGGCCAGCTCTTCGCGGGTATGGACTTGCAGCAGTCGCAGTACTTCGCTGTTGTCTGTGCTGGTCAGCAACTGTTTCAGTGTTTCATTGCCTTTTTCTTTCTCCTTGCGTTTCTTGTACATCACCTGGCTTCTGATGAGCATGAATACGGCCAGTGCAATGAGCAGGACGATGGCTGCCGTGCCGCCGTAATAGATGATGAGGGCTACGAAGAAGCAGATGGTGAAGGCAGCACCCGCCGTGATGAACCAGCCTCCGATGACGCTCAGTACGCCGGTGATGCGGAATACGGCGGAGTCGCGTCCCCAGGCACGGTCGGCCAGCGAGGTACCCATGGCCACCATGAACGTGACGTATGTAGTAGAAAGCGGCAGTTTCAGCGACGTACCCAGGGCGATGAGCAGGCCGGCCAGCACGAGGTTGACGGAAGCGCGTACCAGGTCGAAGGCAGCTCCGTCAGCCAGAATGGCTTCATCCTTGCGGAAGCGGCTGTCCATCCAGCGCTTGGTGCCTTCGGGAACAATCTTGGAGATGCCGTTGGCCATTGTCAGGCTGAAGCGGACCAGCGTACGGGCGATGGGGGTGCTTCCGAAGTTTTCCTCCCCTTCGTCCTGTCGGGAGAGGTCGACCGAAGTTTTGATGACGTTATGCGCCTTTTTTGAGGTGGCCAGGGCTATTACCATGACAGCTCCCGAACCGAACAGGAAGTACCAGGGCGTTTTGGCCGGTCCCAGCAGCGAGGTCATCAGATAGCCGTCGGCTCCGGCTGCCTGTCCGTTGGCCGTGTAGTCCATGAAAGAGGAATATCCGGCCAGGGGGACACCGATGAAGTTCACCAGGTCGTTTCCGGCGAAGGCCAGGGCCAGTGCAAAGGTACCCATCAGTACGATAACCTTGAATACGTTCACCTTGAAGGCGTGGAGTATCTGCATCAGGATGGTGAAGAATACGAAGAAGGCGGCCACCAGGGTCAGCGTGTTTTCGTGGATCCACTGCTTGTATTCCGCTGTCATGAACGAGCTGTCCTTCAATCCCTTGATCAGCATGAAGTAGATGATGCTGGTGGCGGCAAGACCTCCGAAGATGCCGATGCTGTATTTCATGTGCTTTTTGTAGTTGAAGGCAAACACGATACGTGCCAGCCATTGTACCAGCATACCGAAGAAGAAGGCTATGGCTACGGAGACAAAGATGGCCATGATGACGGACAAAGCTTTGTCTGTATTGATCAGGTCGCCCAATCCTAAAGTACCTTCACTGCTGTAGACCTTGATAAGTGCCAGTGCAAACGTACCGCCCAGCAGTTCGAATACCATCGAGACAGTGGTCGAGGTCGGCATACCCATCGTGTTGAATACGTCGAGCAGTACGACGTCTGTCAGCATCACAGCCAGCATGATGCACATGATTTCCGCAAAGTAGAAGTGCTGCGGCTGGTAGATGCCGTGCCGTGCGATGTCCATCATGCCGTTGCTCAAGGCTGCTCCGATAAAGACACCGATGCCTGCGATGAAGATGATGGTCTTGAAGGATGCCGCCTTGGCTCCGATGGCGGAGTTCAGGAAGTTGACGGCATCGTTGCTGACGCCCACCACAAGGTCGAATATGGCGAGGACGAACAGGAAGAGAACGATTCCCAAATAGATTGTTTCCATATTGATGTAATTGTGTATTTTATTTCCGTTTGCAAAGGACGGATGTTTGTGTTACAGGTGATTGTCATACATGTTACAATCGTGTTACAATCGTTCTTTCAGATACTCGTAGAACGTGTATTGCGCCCTTACCTGTTCGCGTTGCGGGTGGGGCGACTTCCAGCAGTTGCGCAGGTGTTCGTCCACGAAGCACGCCTTGCGCCGGTCGGCCAGCTGGATGTAGAGCATGTCCGTCAGTTCCTGCTTGAGGCGTTCGTCGAGTACGGGTACTACGGCCTCGATGCGGCGGTAGAGGTTGCGCCGCATCCAGTCGGGCGAACCCAGAAAGAGGCGCGGCTTGCCTCCGTTGCCGAAGTACCACACGCGGGCATGCTCCAGGAAGGTGTCCACGATGCGGGTGATGCGGATGTGGCGGCTGTAGGGCTGGTTGGGGATGAGGCAGCAGATGCCCCGGACGATGAGGTCGATTTCCACTCCCGCTTCCGAAGCCTCGTAGAGCCGGCTGATCATGACAGGGTCCTGCAGGGCGTTCATTTTCAGGATGATTCGTCCGCCCTTGCCGGCTTTGGCCAGCGCTGTTTCGTGGTCTATCAGTTTGTTCAGTTCGGGTATCAGGTTGAAGCGGGCCACCAGCAGGCGGTGGAATACGGGGGCGGCCACCTTGCCTTTCAGCGTGCGGAAGAGGGTGTGCAGGTCGTTGACGATGACCGGATTGCAGGTAAACAGGCCGCAGTCGGCATAGAGGGTGGCTGTCTTTTCGTTGAAGTTGCCGGTACTGATGTAGGCGTAGCCGGGCAGCTTGTGGCCTTCGCGGTCCTTGCGCAGCACGAGCGCCACCTTGGCGTGTACCTTCAGCTTGGGCAGGCTGTAGATGATGCGGATACCGGCTTTCTGCATCATGGCGGCTGTGGCCAGGTTGTTCTCCTCGTCGAACCGGGCCTTCAGCTCCACAAACACGGTCACCTTCTTGCCGTTCTGTGCGGCGGCCACCAGGGCGTTGATCACCTCCGAGTTCTCGGCCACGCGATACTGGGTCACCATGATTTCCTTCACCGTGGGTTCGTGTACGGCTTCGTAGAGGAAGTGGATGAAGTGTTCGAACGAGTGGTAGGGGTAGTGCAGCAGCAGGTCCTGCCGCTGCACGTAGTCGAAGACGGATTCCCGCTCGTTCAGGCAGGTCAGCTTCATGGGTTGCGGATTCTGCATGGGCGTCAGGTTCGGGTTGGGGTTGGGCAGGTGGTTCAGGTCTTCCAGGTTGAGGTGCTTGTCGCCCGGCACCAGTTCGTTGCGGTCTATCCGGTAGGCGTCAACAAGAAATTCCAGAAAGTCGTGCGGCATGGCACGGTCGTAGACAAAACGGCACACGGCGCCCGTCTTCCGTTTCTTCACTTTTGTCTTCAGCTGTTCGATGATCTCGTTGCTGCTCGTGGCGTCGTCTATCAGGATGTCGGCGTCGCGCGATATCTTGATGCAGTAGCTGCTGTCCACCCGATAGCCGGGGAAGATGGTGCCCAGGTTGGCCTTGATGATGTCTTCGATGAACATCAGGTAATAGTTTTTCCCCTCCTTGGGCAGTTCGATGAAGCGGGGCACCTTGCTGTAGGGTAGTTTCATCACGAAGTATTCGGGAGCGCAGGGAGCGTCTGGCCCTTCCGTCTTGGGATAGAGGCGGACGGCCAGGTACAGGCGGTTGTCGCGCAGGAAGGAGATGATGCGGTCCTTCGTCACCGGTACGGGGGCTAGGTAGGGAAAGATTTCTTCCAGGAAGAAGCGGCGCACGAATTCCCGGTGGAAGGGTTCCACTTCCGGGCTCTGGTAGAAGACGATGTGATGCTTGCGCAGGGCGGGCAGAATTTTGGTTTCGTAGATACGGATACGGTCCTCCAGCTGACGGTTCACCTCGTTGTTGATTTCGTCCACCAGTTCGACGGCCGACTGTACGCTTTCCTCGTCTTCGGGCGTCTTGCCGGTGGCGATGGCCTTGTGGTCGGCCACCCGTACCTTGTAGAATTCTTCCAGGTTGGACGAATAGATGGAGATGAAGTTGATGCGTTCGTATAGCGGCAGGGTGTCGTCGTCGGCTTCGAGCAGGACGCGGTAGTTGAACGACAGCCAGCTGATGTCTCGTTTGAAGAACTGATATTCCATAACTGTAGATTTAGGGCGAAAGAGGGGAGAAGCTGATGGATTTCTGTCAACTAATCCGTCTCTCTTAGGCGAATGTAAGGCAAATGTACTTACCTTTGCACACAAAAACAAATGAAAAGATGATAAAAATAGGTTTGTTGTCCGATACACACGGATATTGGGACGAGAAATACTTGCAATACTTCGAACCGTGCGACGAAATCTGGCATGCCGGCGACATCGGTTCGCTCGAGGTGGCCGAACGCCTGGCCGCCTTCCGCCCTTTCCGGGCCGTGTATGGAAACATCGACGGGCAGGACCTCCGCCGACTGTATCCGCAGACCCTCCGCTTCACGGCGGGCGGCGCCGAGGTACTGATGAAGCACATCGGCGGTTATCCTGGCAAGTACGATCCCTCGATAGCGGGCAGTCTGCTCACGCGTCCGCCGCAGCTCTTCATCAGCGGGCATTCGCACATCCTGAAGGTGAAGTACGACAAGACGCTCGGCATGCTCCACATCAATCCGGGGGCTGCGGGCAAGTACGGCTTCCACAAGGTGCGCACGCTGGTCCGCTTCGTTATCGACGGTGGCGTGTTCCGGGATCTGGAGGTGGTGGAGCTGGCGGGATAATCATTCCCTCAGAAGAGGAGAGCGGCACAGAGCAGCAGGCCCATGAGCAGCATGTTCCGCGAAGTGGCACCCAGGATGCGGTTCAGTCCCTTGCCTTCCCGGATTTTTACCATGTGGCGCCACGTCAGGAAGTGGAGGTAGAGGTAGAGGCACGGCGCCCAGACGAATTCCGTCCACGTCAGTCTTCCGCTGCCTACCAGGCCGGTGCAAAGCAATACGGCCGCTACGCCCAGCCCCAGATACAGGCCGGCTCCGAAGTGCTCTCCGTATCTCACTACCAGCGTCCGTTTCCCGCTGATGCGGTCCTGCTCACGGTCGCGGTAGTTGTTCACCATCAGCAGGGTGTCGATGACCAGTCCCGATACGAGCGACAGCAGGCACACGTCTCCGTTCACCTGCCCCGTCTGTACATAGTAGGTGCCGCCCACGGGCACGAAGCCGAAGAACACCAGTACCAGCACGTCGCCCCAGCCCCGGTAGGAGAGCACGGTGGTGTAGAGAAACGCAAACAGCAGGCACAGCACGCCCAGTAACACCAGTTCCCATCCGCCGTGCGGCAGACTTCCCCAGGCAAAGTACAATACGCCGAGTCCGCATGCGCAGGCCAAGGTCAGCACGATGCCGATGCCGACGGTCATGGCATGTGGCGTAATCCATCCTTCCGCACAGGCCCGTTGGGGGCCGAGGCGGTCACTGCGGTCGCTGCCTTTCCGGAAGTCGAACAGGTCGTTAATGAAGTTGGCTGCTACTTGCATCAGGCAGGCGAAGAGCAGGCACAGCACCGCTTCCTCCGTCTGGAACTTTCGGTCGGCATAGGCCAGCGCACAGCCCAGCATCACGGGGACGACCGCTGCTGTCAGCGTCTTGGGACGGGCGGCCAGAAGCCAGGCGCGGGGGGAGTTGGGGTGCATAAGTTGGTTATTGCTTTTATTGGAAGAGTGTATTACTGATATGGATTGATTTTCTCCGTCAGGGGAATTTCTTCGAGCAGCGTCCCGTCCACCGTAACACCCAGCGTAATAGTTGTATCTTCTGTATCACCCGTTACTTTGAATGAGAGGGTATAGCATTTGGAGGGGGGTAATGTCTGTGTCCCACTGTAAGGTCCCTTGTAAGGAGAAGGCAGGTAGATAGTATATGACAATTCCCGTCCCGCTTCGCCTACATTGAAATAGGCCTTTCTATAGCGATAATTCGTCTCGTTGAAGGTAAAAGACCGGTCGGGCGCATCGGTTGCATGCAGCTCGATGGAGTAGGTGGAGAACATACTTTCTATAAAGTTGCTGAAATCCACTTCTACAGACGAGTTTGCCATGCCGCAGTTCACTGTCACAGTTTTCGTTTCATTGGCGGTAACTGCAAAAGCCTCTTCTCCGTACATACGCACTTGTCCCCAACTTTGATTCGCGCTTTCTGCCTCTGCTTCCGTACAGTTTTCTGCCGTCAGCATGTAATCCGGACTGGCCGTGCAGGTAAAGGTCGTGCCTGCAATGTCGCCATATCTCTTGTTGGTGAAGAGGGGGGTATCTCCCCGCTTGAGGCTAACCCGGAATTCTTTGATATCTTCCTCGTCGAAATAAAGTGACGACCTGGTAGGAATTTCTACGCTCGTCGTATCCACTACAGAGAAACGGATTTCACCGGTTCCTTCGTTCAGCATGGGGCTGTCTTCGTTTGTACAGGCGACGAACGATAATAGTCCTATTAGGGAAAGAATGTATAGAAGTTGTTTATTCATAATCAATATTCATTTATCTATATAGTACTTCCAGAGATTTAAATGTCAACCAATTTTCGGCTTGATTTTCATCTTCAATACCATCATGTGATATACAAATTCTATAGTTATTTCCTATTTGTGTATTGTCTGATATTATTGTGAACTTATCATCATTTGGTTTTTGTCCAGCAGCAATAAAGATTCTATTTATAGATGTTGTCTTATCTTTAACACTATTGTCTGTTCCTTTGCTCACTCCTGTGTAGACATCTATTGAATTACCGCTTGCTCCAGTTGTAAAATATACAACCTTTGTTGAATAACTCACATCAATCATAGTAGTAGTGGGAACTTGAAAGGCTGGAGAAAAAACATGGCAATTGTGTGTTACTCGGTCCCAAAAAATTGTTTTGTAATATTGAAATAAAATATATCCACGTTCTCCCCAATATTCTCCAGACCCAACACAAATCCAAGAATTTTTTGTATCATCAAATGGAGATTGATTTGTATAATCCCCTTTATACGGTATTCCCGTCACCTCACACTCTACCGATGAAGTTGAATTACTACTGCCATCAAATGAGGCTGAAGCAGTCAAAGTCCGTTTTCCCCATTGAAGGTTTTGAAACACCGGTGATTTTTCTGTCGAGCTTTCTCCGCTATCCAATGAATAGGTGGCATTTAATAAATCCGCATATTTTTCATTATCAAGAATATCTGGAGCGATATTTGTGGTCAGGGAGATATTGAAGATACCAGAGCCATCTGTTTCGTTTGCAGCTGCCGCTCCCTGCGATTGAAATACGGAATAGCTGGTTTGAGCGGAAACTTTGGCATTGAAAGTTGGCAGAGGCATCGTGATTGTTTTTGCTTCGGTCGCTGTTGCCTCTTCACTAACCTCATTCCCGTCGATGGTATAACTATATTTTAATGTATAATTTCCCTGCGGCAGGTAAGGCCAGTCATTTTCAATCGCCATTTCTCCTGTACTGCTGAAATCGCTGGTGCTATAACTGCGTACCACTTCACCTGCTTCATTGACTAATGTAGCTTTCCAATTTGTGATTAAAGTGAGAGGAACATTGGATAAATTACCAAAGGACAGTGACACTTTTGTACCGTTTACATAGCCGGACTGGTCGGCTGTGTGTTCAGTTACAGCATTCAGCCCAAATGAAAATATAGGAATATCCGGATCACATTGAATCACATACTTCGTCTGTGCAACAGCCGGAGAAACGACTACCCATTCATGCGAAGTCTCTTTCCCCAATATGTTTGTTCCCTCGAACACAGCGTCTACCGGCTGTCCGGCCTGTACGAACAGATAGTCATTTATTTTTTCGTTGTTCGCCAGTGTCTCAGAAGCGTTTCCAACCTTGATGGTCAGTGCCCATTCTTTATAATGGTTTTGCAGACTCTCGCTTACGGCAGGCGTCAGCATGGCGTTTGCCAAAACGGCATTGAGGGTCGTTTCCGTCGCCTTTCCGGGTAAAATCTGAACCTGGACAGATGTGGAGAAGTAGGGCGTAGCTTGTATCGGATTGTTATCGCCGCAATAAGCGGTTACCATATAGCCACCGGCCATCAGCTCGACGCCTTCAGTCGGCAGTTCGCTGTATTTCTTAGGAAATCCTTCCACAGATTCCTTACCCATCTTGATGTCAATCATGAAATCTTCTACTTCTGGAATGAGGTCTTCAGGCAGGGAGCCTGCTTCTGCTCTGGTAGTGGAGGAAAGCTCCACATCCACACTCCCCAGTGTCAGGCATAGATAGCCCGTTCCCTCTTCATATTCTTGCAGAAGGTTTTCGCCGGAGCAGCCTGTCAGCACCCAGCAAAGGGTGGCCAGTGTCAGGATTTGTTGTATAATCTTGTTCATATAGGTTTGGTTTATCTCTATTCGTATATCAGTTCAAAATTGTCAATCAGCAGTTTGCTCCCTACGCCTCCGGTAAAGAAGTCGCCATATTTACTGGCCGATGCTACGACCAGAATATATTTCGGAGTTCGGTCGGTGTAGCGATAGTCCAGTACGAGGTCTTTTTGTTGGTATTGCGCATCCGACTGCCCGCTGATGTATTCGGCATAGGCGATGACATGAGAGTCATTCTTGTCGAACAGCTGCCGTTCGCTGGGGCGCGTGCGTATTTCCAGCGGTTGGTCCCAGTCGGTCAGGGCAATGTAGATGTGGCAGGAGTCCGGCCGTCCTTTCAGATAGCTGTACGAGTCTTCGCCTACCTTGTCGATGGTGGCCGACGTATATTTGTAGTGGATGCGCAGTTTGGAGGGGAACGAAGAAAATTCCCGTCCGAAGCTCAGCACACCGTTGGTACCTACCGTCTTCACATAGCTTCCGGTGAAGATGTTTCCCGCTGCGAACTTGAGGACCAGGTATTTCGACTCCAGGGAGGCTGCTTTCCCGCTTCCGTTGCAGCTCTCCTCAGTGGGAATGGAGTTGCTGTCGCTGATGGTGACGGCTCCCTTGTTGCCGGTGTCCCAGAAAGATTCGCTTCCCGACGCCCAGGGGTTCCAGAGCTTGTCTACCTGATGCCAGTTGTCGAAACTCCCGTCGGTCAGCGGGGTGGCCGGTGCTGTGGTGAAAGTGCTGGTATAGTCGTTTGAGTCGCTTATCTGGATGGTATATTGGTAATTGGTGCCCGGTTCCAGTCCCTGTAGGGTGGTGGTATAGCTGGTGCCGTTGACATTGATGTCGGCATCTGCCACAGCGCTCCATTCGTTGTCCGTTTCTTTCTTGTAAGTGATGACCGGACGTTTCCCGCTTTGGATGCTGCCGGAGAGACTCGCGCTGGTAGCTCTGGCAAATGTGGTGGCTTCATGTGTTGTTTCAGTGTCGGCATGGTAGACGTAAACCGTCCATTTCAGACTGGTTTCTTCCCATCCCCGCGAGACGAAGAATATACAAGGTTGTGAAAAGTCATAATAGCTGGCAGCCGTCGGGTCGGGGTATACGGAACCATGTTTTCCTCCGAGCTTGAACGATGTCACTTTTATTCGGTAGAGAGGCTGTTCTTGGGCCACGTAGACGATGACATTCCGGTTGTTTTCGTCGATAACGGCATTCCCTATTTGGTTTTCCAGCACGATGTTGCGCGTGACGATTTGCTGGACTGTTATTTTCCAGATGTAATCCTGATAGGTTTGCAGGGTGAGGTTGACGGGATTGGAAAAGTTCATCCGGGTATCCGAAGAAATGGGAATTGCATCCAGTGATTCGAAGCCGGTTGTCGGAAACTTACTGTAGTTTGTACATAAGGTCGAGTCTATGACAAGGGCTGCATCGTTGCTGACGGTCAGTTTGGTGATACGCAGCTTGGTCAGGTCCACGGTGTCGTCCACGTAGAGCGCTATGGTTCGGTCGTTCTTGTTGATGGTAGTCTGGGTACTGCTGTTGCCGTTGGCATCGCATTGCCCTTCCACTTCGAAAGCGGTGATGCTGCCATCCACAAACGGATAGGGAATGTCGTTTTCTATCTTGCACGATGCGACTGTCAGCAGGCAGAGGATGTAATATAGGATTTTGCTATTCATCGTTTTCATTGCTTATAGGGGCGTTTTACAAATAGAAAGTCATACCGATATTGATGGAGAACAGATTGATTTTGAAGTTTCCCGATGAGGTTCGTCTCATTCCTGTTTCCACTTGGTTGGTTTTCTGGTTCTGCCATTTAAAGTTATATCCCATGACTCCCACCGATACTTCTACGGCCGACCAGTTGGTGACGAAAGCACTCATACCCGGTGCAATACCAATCTGCAGGTTGTGGGCCTGTTCATAGGTGCCGTCATATTCGGTGCCCGCCCCTGTTGAGTTTTTGCCGACTCCGTAGGCATACGTCAGGCGTACTTCGTTGAAGAGACCGAAGATTTTGCTCTTGCCGATAGGCATATAGGTGCGTAGGAAGCCTGATACCTGGTATTCGTGTTCCAGATAATGCAGGTCCTTGAGGTTGATGTTGAAATCTTCGCCCAGATTTAGTTCGAAGTTGGCCATATCCAGATAGGTACGGTTGTAACCGAAGCGCAGACCGGCGGCCATGTTGTCCTTGAAGAAGTAGCCAACGTACGGGCTTACGTTGAAGGTATATCCCAATCCCTGCACATTCTTTATGACAAGAAAGTTCAGGTTGTCCTCTTCGTGTTCGGAGTAGGAAACTGTACCTCCCGTCATCCATTGTCCTTTGGGGATGAAGACCGTCTGCATGATGCCACGGTCTATTCGTTCGGGGCGTTCTACCCGCTTCTTTTTCTTTTTCCCTATTACCTTCTTTGCTTCATAGGTGGTTGTGGTCTGGATATTAATTAACGTGCTGTCCGATGACCTTTTTGAAGGTTGTCTGTCAGAATTTCCTTGTGCGTAAAGGGCATTCCCAAAGGCAAACAATAATATAAGTGGCAGCAGTTTTTGCATAAGATTTCAAAAAACAAGTATAACCGGAGGAACAGGGACAGACCCTGCTCCTTCGGTTTTGTTGGAGGTTAATAATCTTGCTTTATTCTTGTACGGTGGGCTGGCCGTAAACCAGTTCCAGGTCATCAATGTACATCGTACTACCCGTACTGCCGGTGAAGTAGTCGCCATACTTGCTGGATGAACATACAATAATCAGATAGTATTCCGCAAGTGGCGTGATGTCTTTATACTTCATGGTAATTGTAAACTCTTTCCATTCACCGTTGGTGGAAACTGCTTCTGCATCGGGTAGTTCTCCGTAGGCAATGATATTCTCATCATTCTCAAGGTCAAAGAATGTAGATAAGTTCGTATTGTCAAGTTGGTGAGGTGCCTTGGCTATGGCCATATAGATGGAACAGAGGTCATCACTTCCTATTTCTGCCACTCCTTCCGGGGTATTATTTCCTCGGTAATCTATTTTGCCGTTGGTATAATGGAACCATCCGTGCAGACCTATAGGACGTGCTGTAAACTTTTGTCCGAAGTCTATCTTGGCACCATTGGTACCCACCAGACTGTTGAACTTACCGGTATAAAGACTGGCTGCTGCAAATTTACCGATGCCGAAAGCACTGGCATATTGTGACTTCAATTCTGCGGATTGTCCGCCAGCTGTATGTACTATGGTACTATTACCTTGTGTAGGATTTTTGTTGACCAATGCACCGGCCCCTGTGGTAGTACCCGGATTACTTGAATCCCAGAAAGAACCACCATTGGCAGAATAGTCACTTTCTGATACAGGATACCATGTCTTACCACTCTTGTACCAATTGTCCATGTTACCATTCGGTAACGTTTGGGCATCTTCCGTTATAAATGTGACGATATCGCTGGCATAAGCGCTTCCATCTTTTTCGTAAACAAGACGATAATTATATTCGGTAGCGGGTGTCAGTTCAGTGAGTGTAGCTGTGTACTTTTGGCTTTCACTCTCGTAAGTTGCACTGCAGGTTTGCCATTCTTCTGCATCTGCAGTCTTGTATTCGAAACGCATGGCGGCAGGATCGAGTTCCCCTTCGGATGATGCTACACCACCCTCCAAATATGCAAAGTTGCTCCAAGCGTTGGCGGGTTGTGCTTCCAGTTGGGTGCTGGCCTCTGTCGAAACATCAAATGTAAAGGTGAAAATGATTTCTTCTCCGTTGATGGTGATGGTGGGTTTGTCAATGGAACCTGCATCTGCCACTTTGAAGTTCAGGATGTAGTGCTTGCGGGCCTTTACATCGGCGATGGAAGTACTTTGTGAATGTTGCTCTCCGGCTTGGTTGGTTACGTTGACGGTCACTGTCAGGTTGCCCACCGGGAAATAACCCGGCTTCAGTTCGCTGCCCATCACAAAGTCCAGGGCCGCTACGCCTTCCAAAGCCGAGGATACAGTCGTAGTGGCTGAGGCAAACTTCTGGAAAGACTCATCGTAGTTTACAGTTACCTTTACATTGGCCAGCGTGCAGGTGATGTTGGCTGTCACTTCTTTGCCGGTTTCTACGGTGATCTGCTGGCTTCCTGCATAGTAGGGGACATCGAAACCCGACTCAGAGCCGTCGAAACCGTTGGACGAAGCCTTGACGGTATATTGGCCGGGGGCCAGACGGAGCTGCGTTCCTTTCAACGTCTCCCAATCGTCAGTGCTTTCCACTACTTCTCCTTTGCTGTTTACTATCTGAACGGCAATTTGCTGGGCATTGTAATTCTCGGGTATGGCTTTCGTGTCGACATACGCATTGGTACCTACTTCGATACGCAGGTAACCGACATTACTTTCCCAATCTTCTTGCTGACAGGATACTACTGACATTAGAGCCAGCAGTATCATAAGGGATAAATATATTTTTTTCATGACCTTTTATTCATTTATGGTTACTTTAAACACACCATTGGCTGTTTCTCCGTTTTTATCGGTTACGGTAATATGAAATTCGTGGGATTTTCCTGCATCAGTAGCACCTGTCATATTAAGGAAGGAAAAGAATGCCCCAATAGGGAAGGTGTATTCTTTTGTACCATCTGTTGGTGCCTGACTTTTTACTGTCGCAACGAGGTTTCCAAAGTCGGCATTGTCAATCAAATCCACCCCTCCATTTTCAGCAAGGAAGCTTTGACCGTCCATTGTCAGATCCACCAAGATTGCTTGGAAAGCATCGTTACCGGCTGTAATGGTTACGACAATCTTGTCGAGTCCAGCTTCGGAGGCAATATAGGCATCTGCACTGGCAGGTGCATCGCCTGCACTGATGGAGTAGGTGACGTCTGCGGGCAGATTCAAAGTCACTGCACCTTCTGTCCCTTCTCCTCCTTCTCCCGGTTCACTGGGGTCAGTCGGTTCTTCCGGATCGATGGTCGGTATTTCTACCGATTCGTTGCTGTCTTCAAAGGTAATGTTGGTGTTGATGTCAATACCTTCCAGTTCACCCGTAGAAGATGTTACGGTACCCATATTGATTTCCAAGGCATCTCCTCCTGTGAAAACGTCGCCTACCTCTTCGTAATTTTCAGAAGCATCGCTTTTTTTGAACACACGACGGTCGGTTACAGTGTTTCCGGTTGTGGTTTTAGCCCGGATGTTAACCGTAATGGCCGTTGCATTTTCCGAGAATGCCCAATAGACGGGTGCAGCTTCCAGTTCGTCTTGGGTAAACGCCATGGCCATCTCTCCGCCATCGTCTATCGTGATGGTCCATTCGCTGAAGGCTTCCTTGAAGTCTTCGCCATAGTTCAATTGGATACGGCTGTTGGCCATGCGGCATACGATGTCGGTTTTGCTGGCAATGTCTTTGCTGACCGTGATGTCGGTACTGCCGGCATAGTAGGGAGTAGCCATCTGTTTCTCCAGGGTGCCCGGTGTATGTGAGGAAATGGTATATTGTCCCACCGGCACGATGATGCTGGCAGGCATTTCGGACAACGTGTTGTATTCGTATGTTACATCCGTTACTCCGTCGCTGGTACCTTGGATAACAACGGGATAAGTATTGGTATCAATTTCACTGGCGTCTGCGCGTGTCTGCGATACCGGTTGTTTCACGCTGACACCCAGCTCTATGGCGCCGGTATCTTCTTTGTTCACCAAACTGCCTGAAAGCTCGTTTTTCAGTTCGCACGATGCCAAACTGAGTATGGCGGCCGTACCTAAAAGGAATGTATGTAGAGGTTTCATAATTTTGTGTGATTCTTACATCTGTTGTATATACGATTATACCCAGTCGGCAGGAACTTCGATGTCTATTGTTTCATCGTCAGTCGTTTCGTCGACCGTAATTTCAATGCCCAAGCTGCCGTTGTCGTCGGCGGGCGCAATGTTGAGCGTCCACGACTTGTTGGGAGCCAGTGTATACGTTCTTTCCACCGTTGCCGTTTTGTTGTCGCTCAAACGGGTACATTGAATGGTGGCAGTTACTGTTTCGCCTGCATTGTCAACTTTCAGATACCAGGGGTCTTTGTCTCCTTTGGCCCATACGGCTGTACTGCCGGCTGCTTTCAGTGCGGCGGTTTCGTACACAATCGAGTAGTCGCTGAAAAACTCATCCATATTGGACGCGAAAGTGGCTTTTACCTTTCCGCAGGTAGGTTGGCAGGTTACTGCAACAGCTTGAACGGGTTCACCGTTAACTTGAAAACTTGTGTTGCCAACTACATAGAAACTTTCCCGTGAAGCGTTACTTTCGGTGCCATAGAAGGCCTTGAGGGTATATGAACCGTTGTTCAAGGTGATTTTCTCTTCTCTTTCCGAGTAGAGAAATTCCTTTACGGGGGTTCCTGCATCGTTCAATATCTGTACGGTGTAGTTGTCCACGTTGCTATAAGCACTTTCGTCGACAGCTTTGGTAAAGGCTGTGCTGGTGGAAACGCCCAAAGTAATTGTGCCTGTTCCTTCTGGGAAGGCGGGTTCGTCGTTTTGTGAAGCGCAGGAGCCAAGTATCACGCTGATACTCAGAAGACATGCTGCTAACGTTGATTTCGTATTCATATCTGTTTTTGCTATATAAAATCCGCTGCAAAGTAACAACTTTTCTTGAAATGCTGCAAGTTCCTTTTTAAGGGAATTCAGTTCTTTTTTTAAGGAATTGGGTCGTGATAGAGGGAAAATAGCCCGTTTTATGTCTGTTTTTTAAGATTCAGGGCAAAAGGAGGAAGAAGTGAAAGGCTATTTTGAAGAGTCTGGTGGCCGGCGGAGCGACAGGCTTGGGCCCGTTACCTTTGAAGGGAACAGCCGTTACCTTTAAAGGGTAACGCCCGTATCCTTCAAAGGTAACGGGCGTTTCCGTGCACAGGAAACTGTCGTTTCCTTGGGGTGGGAACGGCCGTTTCCATGTACAGGAAACGGCCGGTAGGGGAGCTTTATTCCGGCATCATCACAACGCCCTGCTTCTTCTTGCCGTCCATCTTGACGGTCATGGGACGGTCGAAGCGGACGTGGCGCAGGTATTCCGTCTCGTGCAGGGCAGGCTGGGCGTTGAGGTAGTCCTGGTTGTAGAGGCCGTCGTTCATGTAGGCGTTGATGGTGAAGTAGCCCACGCCGAACGACGTCAGGTTCTGGAAGAAGTGGGTGCCCTGGCTGGGATCTACGCGGTAGTTGGTCAGGCCGGCCTCCACAATGACGCGGGCCGCACTGATGTGGGGCCACTTCACGGGGATGCCCAGCCACGTGTCGCTGCTGCCCCAGCGGCCGGGGCCCACCAGCACATAGTTGCGTCCCTCGTCCAGGAACTGCTGGTTGAGCTTCTCGATCTCCCAGGCTATCTTCTGGTTGTTCGAAGCGCTGTAGTGGTCGGTCTTCACGTATACGATGTCGTAGAGGTCGTTCATGATGCCTTGTCCCAGGGAGTTGTTGGAGCGCAGCAGCAGCCGGTCGTCGGGGATGGCGCTGAGGTCTTCGTCGAGCACGGCGTTGTTGTCCACGATGGGGCGTATTTGCAGCAGGTAGAAGGTGCCTGTCTTGTCTTTCTCGCGGCTCAGGGTGGCGGCAAATTCTATTTCTACAGGGCGGCGCATCTCTTCCTGCCCGTACTTCAGGGCCAGTTGCAGGATGCGCGCCAGGGGGAAGACGTCGTGTTGCAGGATGTTGGCAAAGGTGATGACCTTGCGCCCTCCCGGATACAGGCCGTCGCGGATAATCTGGTCGTAGGGGTCGTAGGTCGAGGCGATGTAGTTGAGCGCACCGTCCTTCTCGGCTTCCTTGACGGGCAGCTTCAGCAGGTTGAAGCCGTCGTCGATGGAGAAGTCGTGGCCGGAGTTGCTCAGGTCGAGGGCGTAGAAGCGGGTCTGCGTCTCGCGCAGGGCTATCTCCATTTCGCTGGTCTGGAGCACCTTGGTGGGGTGGTAGGGCGAGAAGCGGAGTGTCAGGCCGCCGTCCACGATGTACTTGCCCAGACCGAGGGCCAGGTTGACGATGCCTTCCTCGGCCTTCTCGTCGCCCAGGGGGTAGTAGTTGAGCGAGCGGGCCACGCCCGACATGCTGGGGTAGAAGCGGGGGCCGTACTGGTTGCCCACCACTTCCTGCAGGATGACGGCCATCTTCTCCTGGTCGATGACGTTGCTCGTGGCCTGCATGTAGGCCTTGGAGTCGCGGAAGTAGACCGAGGCATAGACGCCCTTGATGGCGTCGCTCAGCATGCGGAGCATCTCGTACTTGTCGTCCAGGTAGGGAATCATGTACGTGTTGTAGATGCCGGCAAAGGGCTGGTAGTGCGAGTCTTCGAGCAGCGACGACGAGCGCACGGCGATGGGCGACTTCACCACGTCGAAGAAGGTGAAGAAGTCTTCGACCAGACGGTCGGGCAGCTTGGCCTTGAGGAAATAGCGCAGGATGGTGGAGTCGTCCACGTCCGACAGGGCCACCTGGTAGAGGTTGTTGGTCTCCATGAACTCGTCGAACACGTCGGTACAGAGCACCACGGTCTTGGGGATGGCGACGCGGGCGTTGTCGAACTCCTCGAACTCGGGGTGGCGCTTCACCAGGTTGTCGATGAAGGCCAGGCCACGGCCTTTGCCTCCCAGCGAGCCTTCGCCGATGCGGGCAAAGTTGGAGTAGCGGTCGAAGCGGTCGCGCTTGAAGACGGCCACCACGCCCTGGTTCTTCATCTTGCGGTACTTGACGATGGCTTCGAAGATAATCTGTCGGTGGGCATCCACATCCTGGAGCGTGTTCCACGTGATGGGTTTCAGGAACTCGGCAATGGGGAACATGGCGCGCGAGTAGAGCCAGCGGCTGATGTGGTTGCGGCTGATGTGGTAGAGGAACGATTCCGACGGGACGGCAAACAGGATGTTCTGCAGCTCCTTGAGGTTCTTCACGCGGGCTATCTCTTCCATCGTGTCGGGGTTGCGGAAGATAAAGTCTCCGAAGCCGAAGTTGTCCGAAACGATGCGGCGCAGGTCCACGTCCATCTTCTTGGAGTTCTTGTCGATGAAGGCGGCTCCGTACTTGTTGGCATAGGTCATGTTCTCCGTTTCGGACGACTGGATGATGAGCGGCACGAAGGGGTCTTCCTTGCGGATGGCGGCGCAGAGGCGGATGCCGGCCATGCCGTCCTTTTCGCCGCGCTCGGTGCGGGGGAAGCGGACGTCGGTCACCACGCCCAGTATGTTGTTCTTGTACTTGGTGTAGATGGAGATAGCTTCGTCGTAGGTGCGGGCGAGTACGATTTTGGGACGTCCGCGCATGCGCAGGGTGCGCTGGTGGGCGTTCAGCGCCTCGGTACTGAATTCCTGACTCTGCTTCAGCACGAATTTGTAGAGGTTGGGCAGCAGGGACGAGTAGAAGCGGATGCTGTCCTCTACCAGCAGAATGGCCTGCACGCCCACTTCGTTGACGTCGTGTTCCAGGTTCATCTTGTCCTCGATCAGCTTGATGATGGATACCAGCAGGTCCGTGTTGCCCAGCCAGCAGAACACGTACTCGAAGGCGCTGAGGTCTTCGTTGGCAATGCGCTTGGTGATGCCGTGGCTGAAGGGGGTGAGGATGACCATCGGAATGTGGGGCCATGCCGCCTTGATGGTGCGGGCCACGTCAAAGCCTTCGTTGTCGCCCGTGCCCGGCATGCAGATGATGAGGTCGTAGGTCATGTTCTTCAGCTGGGCCAGAGCCTCGTCGCAGGTGCTCACCTGCGTGAAGCGGGGCGGATAGCGCAGGGACAGCGAAGTGTATTCGTTGAATATCTTCTCGTCGATGCGTCCGTCGTCTTCCAGCATGAAGGCGTCGTAGGGGTTGGCTATCAGGAGTACGTTGAAGATACGGCGGGTCATCAGGTTGGCAAATTGCGTATCTTTCAGGTAAAGCAGATTGAGTTTCAGTTTGCTGAGCATGTTTTTCCAAAATTAGTAAGGCAAAAGTCGTGTTTTTTCTTGGGATATGCAAGTGGGGGGATAAAAAAGAATGCTTTGTCATCCCAGCTTAAAGCCGGGATGACAAAGCATTTTGCTGATGTGACTTTGTTTTGAGCCCCTCTTGCTGGCAGCTCGTTTCTGCATCAGTGCTTGTAGCACACCTTATATATAATAGGTATGTCGAGCACGCCTTGCGGGGCTACGCTGCGGGTACTTGCCGTCCGTTTGGGACCTGGAATCAGCGGGCTGTATTCCAGCACGTGACGCATGCGTTCCCTTTGGTTGGGCGTAAAGCGGTCTGCATAGCTGATCTCGTAATCCATCAGGTTGTAGGACGTGAAGACATCATCGGGATCCAGACTGTTGACACGCAGGAAACCGGGCAGCAGGTCTTCCATGTTCTTGCTTTCCATATAGGCTCTATAGGCTTCTACCATGGTGGTGTTCTGATAGATTGACCGATTGTAGGGTTTGGTATCTGTACAATAGTCGGAATCGGCGTTGGGGTCATCTCCTTCGTTGAAGGCGTGGTGCAGGCCCAAGTAGTGTCCCAGCTCATGGGCGAGTGTCACGTTGGCGTCGGCCGAGTTATATTGACCTTCGGGAGTATATTGGTTGAAGTAGAGGCTGTTGATGGATACGCAATGCGGATAGTTCAGATTGGAGTTCTCCAAACGATCGTATTCCACAGCCGTCAGTCCTTCCAGGTAGTTCTGCCCTTGTGCGGACAGGGGCAGGTGGGAGATACCCAAAATGGTTCCGCCGTCCACTTCGGCGAAATTGTAGAGCATGACGTTGATGTACTTGTTCATGTCCCAGAGCAGGTTCAGGATTTTGGAATTGCTGCTTTCCATGAAGCTTTCACAGTCGATGGGCATTTCGTTCCAAGAGATATATTCCACTCCCGGCGTGTCGAGTTGGTTGCCCGCTTCGTCCGTTTCGGGTAAGTAGAAATCCAGATTGATATCCTGTCCGGCATCACCGCCTGCGGCGATGGTATGCCCGTCATAGTATTGGTTGACGTTGGCCAGTACCTGCTGGATGAGGCGGGTGTCGATGTACTGGAGCGGATCGCTCTTGTCTTTATACAATACGTGGAAGATGACCGGAATCCGGTAGGTCAGCTCCTGTCCGGCTGGTACGGCCTTTTGTACGATGTCGATGTTGGTCTGGGTGCCGTTGCAATAGATGGCCACGGTGCCGGTTCGGTCTTTGGAGATGTTACCCATTACTTCTATCTGGATGGTGGCGTCGCCGGTTCCCTTGCTGGGTGTTACGCTGCACCAATCCTTGTTGAGGCTGGTGGCTGTCCATTCGCCGGAGGTGTGGATATCAAGCGAAAGGCTTTTTCATTCAGGCGGAACGTCGGTGAAGCTGTTTTGCGACAGGGTGAATGGAGGCTCGTTGGTGCTGCAGCTTGCCAGAATCAGGCAAAGGAAGGCAGCCATCAGGTAAGTGAATTTCGTTTTCATGTCTTGATGAACTGGTTAAATGCTTAGGATTGATTAAAGTCATAGATGCAAAGATATGAATAATTTTTGGATTTTTAATACATTGGCTCCATTTTCTTTTTGACGTATGCTACTTGTTTACTTGTGAAATGACATTTTATTATTATTTGCTTATTTTTTCGGTTGAAAGTTTAGGAGATATGAAAAGAATGACTATATTTGCAGTGTTGTTAGCTGATATTTTGATTGGCTGACGCAAAAGGCCCCATTTGATAAACCTTTTAAAGCGTAATATTATGAATATTGAACGTATCATGGCCTCTTTGGAGGCAAAACATCCCGGCGAATCTGAGTATCTTCAAGCCGTCAAGGAAGTGCTTCTTTCCATCGAAGATATCTATAACCAGCATCCTGAATTCGAGAAGGCCAAGATTATCGAACGTCTGGTAGAGCCCGACCGCATCTTTACGTTCCGCGTAACGTGGGTGGACGACAAGGGTGAAGTCCAGACAAATCTGGGCTATCGCGTGCAGTTCAACAACGCCATTGGCCCGTACAAAGGCGGTATCCGTTTCCATGCTTCCGTCAATCTGTCCATCCTGAAGTTCCTGGGATTTGAGCAGACCTTCAAGAATGCCCTGACTACGCTTCCGATGGGTGGCGGCAAGGGCGGTTCGGACTTCTCGCCGCGCGGCAAGAGCGACGCTGAAATCATGCGTTTCTGCCAAGCCTTCATTTTGGAATTGTGGCGCCACCTGGGTCCCGACATGGATGTGCCTGCCGGCGATATCGGCGTAGGCGGCCGCGAAGTGGGCTATATGTTCGGTATGTACAAGAAGCTGACCCGTGAGTTTACGGGTACCTTTACCGGCAAGGGACTGGAGTTCGGCGGTTCGCTGATCCGTCCGGAGGCTACCGGTTTCGGCGGTCTGTATTTCGTGAACCAGATGCTGCAGACCAAGGGCATCGACATCAAGGGCAAGACGGTGGCCATCTCCGGCTTCGGCAACGTGGCATGGGGTGCCGCTACCAAGGCTACCCAGCTGGGCGCCAAGGTAGTGACCATTTCCGGTCCCGACGGCTACATCTACGATCCCGACGGTATCAGCGGCGAAAAGATAGATTATATGCTGGAACTCCGTGCATCGGGCAACGACATCGTTGCGCCTTATGCCGAGCAGTTCCCGGGGGCTACGTTTGTGGCCGGCAAACGTCCGTGGGAAGTGAAGGTGGACATCGCACTGCCCTGTGCTACCCAGAACGAGCTGAACGGCGACGATGCCCGTCAGCTGATTGCCAACAACGTGCTGTGCGTAGGCGAAATCTCGAACATGGGATGTACGCCCGAGGCCATCGACCTCTTCATCGAGCACAAGATGATGTACGCGCCGGGCAAGGCCGTCAATGCAGGCGGTGTGGCCACCAGCGGACTGGAAATGTCGCAGAACGCCATGCACCTCAGCTGGAGCGCTGCCGAAGTGGATCAGAAGTTGCATGCCATCATGCACGGCATCCACGAACAGTGCGTGAAGTATGGTACTGAGCCCGATGGCTACATTAACTACGTGAAAGGCGCAAACATCGCCGGCTTCATGAAGGTTGCCCACGCCATGATGGGACAAGGCATAATTTAAGAGAGAAACTTTGTTTAGTTGTATTTGTATTTGTGGTTTATGCTGCCCTGTGCCTGTGAAGGTACGGGGCAGCGTTTTTTTGTCCGTCAGGCAGATGAAGTGGCAGGACGTTACCTGTTTATGGGTATTTTGCAGCGATTTGTCCGAAAAGGCTTTAACTTAGTTTCCGATGTATAGGGCTTAATCTTTAAAATTATTACCTTTGCACATCGAAACCAATAAAAACAGTTAAGAATATGCTATTTCCGGAATTGAAACAAAGACGTGATAAAATACGCGTACTGATGGCACAACAGGGGATTGATGCCGCCCTCATTACTTGCAATGTCAACTTGATTTATACCTACGGACGGGTAGTCAGCGGCTATCTGTATCTGCCGTTGAACGATTTTGCCCGTTTGTTCGTGAAGCGTCCCAACACCATTGAAGGCGAACACATCATGCCCATCCGAAAGCCCGAACAGCTGCCGGAACTGATTCAGGCATGCGGCCTGCCGTTGCCGAAGAAATTGATGCTCGAGGGAAGCGAGCTGTCCTTTAACGAATACAACCGCCTGGCGGCCTGTTTTCCCGAGGCGGAAGTGGTGCCTTGCGGTACGGATCTCATTCGCCAGGCACGCAGCACCAAGACGGAGATGGAGATTGAGTTCTTCCGTCGGTCGGGTGTGGCGCATGCCAAGGCTTACGCACAGATTCCGTCGGTCTACCGGCCCGGCATGACCGATTTCCAGCTCTCCGTTGAGGTGGAGCGGCTGATGCGCCTGGAGGGTTGTCTGGGCATTTTCCGGGTGTTCGGACAGAGCATGGAGATATTCATGGGAAGCCTGTTGGCAGGCGACAATGCTGCGACACCTTCGCCCTACGACTTCGCTTTGGGAGGTGCCGGACTCGACCCCACGCTGCCTGGCGGTGCCAACGGTTCGCTGATACAGCCCGGCCAGAGCATCATGGTCGATATGGGAGGTAATTTCTATGGCTACATGGGCGACATGAGCCGTGTGTACTCTGTCGGCAAGCTGACGGATCAGGCTTATGCGGCCCATCAGACCTGCCTGGAGATACAGGAGGCTGTGGCAGCCATGGCCAAGCCGGGGGTCATCTGCGAGGACCTGTACAGCAAGGCTATCGAGCTGGTGACGAAAGCCGGTTTTGCCGACTATTTCATGGGAGTGGAGCAGAAGGCGAAGTTCATCGGTCACGGCATCGGACTGGAGATCAACGAGGCACCTGTCATCGCTCCTCGCATCCGTCAGGAACTGGAGCCGGGCATGGTCTTTGCGCTTGAACCGAAAATCGTATTGCCGGGAGTCGGTCCGCTGGGTATCGAGAATTCCTGGGTAGTGACGGCTGAAGGCTTGGAAAAACTGACGCTTGCTCCCGAAGAAATCATCGAACTTTGACGGGCAGTTGTTTGGGAATGTCATGCAGTGCTTTGTGAACTGCTGACGCAGTGCTTCGTTACCCCCTCATGCAGTGCTTCCTTACACTCTGACGAAGCACTGCATGAGGGGGTAACGAAGCACTTGATGATAGTATTCCTTTGCACCATTTTACTTTGAATATTATAACTTGTCACCCTACTTGGTTGATAATTAATGATTTATTGCGTCAAGTGAAATGCGTGTTTATAAACTTTCTGTAACTGATTAAATAAATAGGCTGCCTTTAAAGGCAGCCTATTTATTTAATTGTCCGCGTAAAGTTTACCCGAGACTTTACGCGTCACCGTAAAGTATATATAATCAGATAGTTACTGCGTCAAGTTTTTAAACTTGCCTTTTGCTCAACCACCGGCGCACAGGCTCGTCGTAAAGTTTCAGGCAGAGCCAGGCCAGCAGGATGCTGCCGGCATAGACCGTGAGGGCTGTGGGCCACACTTCGCCGAACGTATAGTATTTGTGCTCGATCAGCCAGGAGTAGAACAGGTACATCACGGGGTAGTGGACGGCATAGAGCGGATAGGAGATGTCGCCTGCAAACCGGCATATCCGGGTGGAGTGCTTGTCCGTAGTCTTTCCGGAGGCGGCCAGCCACACCAGCAGCGGGAACACGAGGAAGATGCAGAACACTTCGTACAGACCGTTCAGGCAGATGCCTTCTTTACCTTCTATATAAGGAACGCAGAACAGAACGAGCAATACGGCTGTACAAATCCAGAAGGCCCCTTTGATTTTGACGGGCTTGAAGTGGCGCGATAGCAACATGCCCAGCGTGAAGGGGAAGAGCATGCGCAGCAGTCCGCCCACGAAGTTGGCTCCGTCCAGCGTCCAGCCTACGCCGATCATGCCGTAGCCCACTACGTCGAACAGGGCGAACCACGCCAGCCCCAGTCCCGACAGGACGGTCAGCAAGGCCAGCATCTTGTTGCTCAGGCGGTGGATGAAGAGTGCATAGAGGATGTTGCCGATATATTCGAAGAAGAGCGACCAGCTTGGCCCGTTCAGCGGAAACATTTCGCCGTTGCCTCGTATGTCATAGCAGGCACCTGGGACGGCAGGAATGAAGAACAGGGCACAGAGCAGGGCAAGCATCACCAGCGAAAGGCTCACGTGGGTGCCGTCCCATTGCACCGAACCTTGCAGCAGGTAGAACATCACGCCCAGTACGGCTCCCATCACAATCATCGGATGGAGGCGAATCAGCCGCCGCTTGAAGAAGTTGCCCAGACTCATGCTTTTGCCCAGTCGGTCGTCGTAGGCGTAGCCGATGACGAAACCGGACAGGATGAAAAAGAAGTCCACGGCCAGGTAACCGTGGTTGATAACGGTAATGAGGGTACCCCCGGCAGCAAAGGACAAGCCTTCGAAGATGTGGTAGAACACCACCAGCAGGGCGGCTACGCCACGCAGGCCGTCGAGCAGTTCATAATGGGGTTTGGTGTCGCTGAAGGCGGCAGAAGAAATGTTTCTCATGGATGGTATCATGTTATTTTCTGTGTTAATCCGAGCAATTTGCAATGATGAGTCCTGACTTGGTCAATCCCCTTCGTAATATTCTCTCAGAAAGTAGCGGGCGATGAAGTCCCAGTGCCGTTGCAGCACTTCCCTACCTCCGGCAAAGGGCAGGGCGGCATCGGGCAGGAGGCCGTGCTGCATGCCATACTTCAGCAGGTCGAAGGGACAGCGGCCGGGCAGGCAGAACAGTTCGTAAGCCTCGGCGGCGGCTGTTGGGGCATCGTAGGCGGGGTTGCGGGAGTCGCAGAAGCAGGCGGCTACGCCTGGGGCGAGCAGCATGCCTTTGGCGTTGGCATAGATCACGAAGTCCTTTTCGTCCTTCAGGTCGGCCAGTACGCCTCCGGGATGGTCTTCCCACTCCAGCGTGCCGGTGAGGAAGGCATGCAGGTCTCCGTAAGTGGCGAAGTAGAGCAGGGGATGTCCGTGGCTGTAGGCCAGGCAGCGTTCCACGTCTTTCGTCAGGCGGGAGTCGGGTGTCACTTCGGGCAGGGGAGTGGTGACCGTGTCCAGCAGACCGAGGTCCATGACCCACGTCTCGGTCGAGGGAATTTCGTTGATGGGGACTTCCTCGAAGAGGCTGTCCATCCGGTCGTAGAGTTGCCCGGCCAGCGTCATCAGGAATGCTTCGTGGGGAGGCAGGAAGTGGAAGGAGGGATGCAGGCCCGACAGGTTTTTCCACAAGAGGAAGCAGACATCGTCCCGGTTGATTTCGTCGTCGATGTAGTCGTTGCAGGCATAGAAGGGAAGCGGTTGCCCGTACAGCATGCGGTAGCGGGCGGTGAAAGCCTTCCATCCGCCTGCCTGGGCGATGGCATCCTGAAAGTAGAGGGCCGTGTCCAGGGCTGTTTGGGCAGCCTTGCCTGCGGCGTGGTCTTGAAACAGGGGCGAGGCGGCCACGAGGGGCAGCACTTCGTTGGCGAAGTTTAGGTACCAGGTGTCGCCGGGCAGCGCCCGTTTGCGTCCGTTGGCTTCCAGCCATCGTTTCATATAGATAGGAGTCGTTTTCATGGATGGGAATCTGTTTTAAAGTCTTTTTAAGGCCAGCTTGATGACCTGCTCCACCGGGGCGTCGGGTGTTTCCTTCAGGATGGCCAGCACCACTTTCTGTGAGGCGGCTTGGGCAAAGCCCAGCATGGTGAGGGCGGCTACGGCTTCGTCCATCACCTCGCTGCTGGCAGCGGCTTGGAGCGGAAGGCCCGGTTCGCTGCCCATGGCAGCCGCCACGGCTCCCGTCTTGATTTTGTCCTTCAGGTCCACGATGATGCGCTGGGCTGTCTTCAGACCGATGCCTTTCACCGTCTTCAGCAGGCTGGCGTTCTCCGTACTGATGATGTTGATAAGTTCGGCGGAGGACAGGGCCGAGAGTATCGTGCGGGCGGTGTTTCCACCGATGCCCGACACGGAGATGAGCAGCAGGAAGAGTTCGCGCTCCTGCTTGTCGGCAAAGCCGTAGAGCTGGTAGGCGTCTTCGCGGACGGCTTCGTAGATGTAGAGCTTGCAGGACTTCTTGCCCTGGATGGCCGAATAGGTGTTGAGCGAGATGCTGGCCAGGTAGCCCACACCGTTGCAGTCGATGACGGCGGCTGCCGGACTGAGTTCGGCCAGTTCGCCCCGGAGGTATTCTATCATAAGTTTTCAGTTCTTTATTGGGATGCGGTAGTAATGGTTAATGGTCAATGGCAGATGGAGTGAAACCCATGTCCGGTGCAAATGTACGAAATATCCTCCGTCTATAAAATAGCTTAATAAAGAAAAAAGGAAATGGAAGATTGTGTGGGTTTATGCCGAAATTCAATGAAAAATGTGTATTTTTGTGCCCGCTAAATAGATAACTGATAACTAAAATCAATAAAAGTATGAAAAAAGTAAGAGCTGCCATCGTTGGTTATGGCAATATCGGGCACTATGTGCTCCAGGCTTTACAGGCTGCGCCTGATTTCGAGATTGCCGGTGTCGTACGCCGCGCAGGAGCCGAGAACCGTCCGGCTGAACTGAACGACTACCCTGTAGTGAAGGACATCAAGGAGCTGGAAGGTGTGGACGTGGCCATCCTCTGTACGCCCACCCGCAGCGTGGAGAAGTATGCCAAGGAGATTTTGGCCTTGGGTATCCACACGGTAGACAGTTTTGACATCCATACCGGCATTGCCGACCTGCGCCGCACGCTGGACGCCGAGGCAAAGGCTCACAACACGGTGTCCATCATTTCCGCCGGCTGGGATCCGGGAAGTGACTCCGTAGTACGCACTTTGCTGGAGGCCATTGCCCCGAAAGGCATCACCTATACCAACTTCGGTCCGGGCATGAGCATGGGCCACACCGTAGCCGTCAAGGCTGTGGAAGGTGTCAAGGCTGCCCTCTCCATGACTATCCCCACCGGTACGGGCATCCATCGCCGTATGGTGTACATCGAACTGAAGGATGGCTACGACTTCGACAAGGTGGCTGCCGCCATCAAGGCCGATCCCTACTTCGTGAACGATGAGACACACGTGAAACTCGTGCCCAGCGTAGATGCACTGCTTGACATGGGTCACGGTGTGAACCTCACCCGTAAGGGCGTTTCGGGAAAGACGCAGAATCAGCTGTTCGAGTTCAACATGCGTATCAACAATCCGGCCCTGACGGCTCAGGTATTGGTATGCGTGGCACGTGCTTCGATGCGCCAGCAGCCGGGCTGCTACACGATGATTGAAATCCCTGTCATCGACCTGCTGCCGGGCGACCGCGAGGAATGGATTTCCCACTTGGTATAATCATACCTATATATCTGATAACAGCGAGGGCGCGTCCTGACTGGACGCGCCCTCGTTTTGTCTGGTCCTTATCTCGCCGGCTTCAGCAGCAGGGTGTGGTTGTTCGTGTCGCGCCATTCGGCCATCAGGGCATAGAAGTCGCCGTAGGTTTGGGGCGTAAGCCGTTGTTGCGTGATGCTGAGGCTGCGGGTCACGGTCACACCGTCTGCGCTGGGGCGGTAGGTGAACGACACCTTGCCGCACCGGTTAGTCAGTACCTTGTCGGCTTTCGGACTCCAGGCGGTACCTTCGGGCAGCTTCACCAGCGTTTCGCAGGTCACTTCCAGCGTCTGCGGGAGCAGAATGTTCTCACGGATGCCGGTGTTGGCGGCATAGGCGTAGAGCGGCAGGGCGGTTGATACCGGCTTCAGACTGACAACCTTCCATCCGTCGGGTAGCGTCTGCGAGTTGTCTGTGTTTACCTCCAGTCTGTCTTTCTGAATATCCTGGGCATTGCCAAGAGGCAGTTCCAGGGGTTGTGCCTGGAGGTCGGTTACCGTCATGTAGCCTTGTAGCCGGGCTTCCTCCTTATCTTGTAGCGTTACGCCTTTTGGGGTGACATCTGATATAGCCACGACCGATACGATGGTTCCCAGTCCACAGTTGTCTGCTTCCGAAGGACGGAGGGCACAGACGGCCACTTCGGCCTTCAGTCCGGCTGCCTGCTGCAGGGTAGCATCCAGATTGATCAGCTCAGCCTGTGTGCCGTAGGCGCTGCGGATGACTTCCGAGGCCGGACGCAGGCGGTAGCCCGCTTCACTGAGCGACACCTTGCACTGGCCGGAGCGGTACAGCCTGTCCATGTAGGTGGCAATGGCGCTTTGCAGGTCGGTGCTGTCCTTTTGCGCTTCTTGCTTCAGCTCAGCCAGCTTGGCATCGATGACGGTACGGTCGCCTGCGACAAACTGACGGGCGAGCGACTTCAGTGCGTCGGCATGGCTTGTCCAGGTAGAGGCCACGATAACAGGCATCATGCCGGAGGCCACCTGCTGTACCATGCCCAGACTGCCACGCAGCGAGGGATAGGAATAGGGGCGCGGCTCCACGTTTTTCAGGGTCCACGTCAGAATCTTCATGCCGTCCTGATGCGTTTCTACCGGACGGCTGGAGGCGTTCAGCAATTCGTAGTGCAGAGTTTTGCCTTCGGGCACCTCGATGCGACAAGTGAATTCGTCGATGGGCGACAGCTCCTTTATCGGACAACAGATATCCAGTTCAGGCAAGTAACCTGCCTGACTCTTGATGGAGTAGTCCAGGCAGATGGTGGCACCCAGCTCCAGGCCGGTATGCACGACGACCATTTCCTTCAGGCGGTTGTAGGCAGGGGCGTTGGCGGCTGCCGAAGGCAATACCTCGACAAAGGCATTGTCTGGGGTACGGACGATGGTGCCATCCTTTTGCCGCGTATATGCATCGTGTATCTCGAGCTGCTGGTAGTGCGGATCATAGACGATGAACGTTTCGCCGTAGAGGCTGTTCATGGCGGCGTGGGTGTAGAGGGTGAGTTCTTTCTGCACGCGGAGTTCCTGACTGCCGTCGGCATGCAGGGTGTAGGTCTTCGACAACTTGCCGAAGCGTGCCTCGGAAGCAGCCTGTGCGGTGAGGACCACGGACAGGAGCAAGGCAAGTACACCTATATAGAGTTGGATTGTTTTCATTCTTCTTCAGTTCTGTTTTGAGTGTTCGACGAATCGGTTCATTTCTTTACGACGAGGTACTGGCCGTAGCTCTTGGCGGTATTCACAGCCTGGCGGAAGCTGTCCCAATCGGCAGCCTCGTAGACGCGCTTCTTCAGAGCGAGGCGGGTCTTTACGGTCAGCCGGTTGCCTTCCTGGGCGATGGAGCCGTCGAAGTCGGCTGCCTGTCCGCTAAGATTGTCGTGGCGGGGTTCTCCTGCCAGCAGGTAGCCAGAGGGCAGACGGAGTGTTTCGTCCAGTTCCACCAGACGCGAGCAACCGTCCTTGAAACCATACTGGCGTGTCTCCATACTGGTGTCTATGCGAAGGTAGGACATCACTTGCGTATAGAGGTTGTTCAACACGAAAGGTTTGAAGACTATCTCGCCGCCGTCGCCCGCCAGAGCATAGCCGGGTATCTCGTAGCGGAAGGTGATGCGGATGGGTGCCTTCTGATAGTCCTTCGGGTTGCTGCCGTAGTCCACGCTGAGGAGGCGTGCCTTGGGCGAGACGTTCAGCAGCTGGCGCTCCATCGTGTTCTGCCATTCGGTCTGGAAGCCGGTGGTGAAGATGCGGCGGATGTTGCTGTCGCTCTGTCCTTCGGCTTCAATGGTGAATCGACCTTTCAAAGTGCCGTCAGTTGTGAGGCGGTTGTCGGCGTGGATGCGGACGTAGTGGTTCTCGGGAGCGGAGACGGGTGTCAGGCAGAGGTCGGTACCTTCGGGCGTGCCTGGCAGGTAGTTCTGCTGCTGTTCGGCACTGCTCCACAGCTCGCGGCAGAAGGGCACCCATGTGGGGTCGAGGGGCATCAGCGTGCCGTCCTTCAAGCGTACTACAGCCACGCAGTGGTTGAAGTGGTCGGCAGGGATGGTCTCCACCCGGCTGCCTGCCATCGTCATGGCCGGATAGGCTTCGAAGCCTGCCATGCGCAGGAAGGCGATAAGTGTGCCTGCGATGTCTTTGCACACGCCACAACGGTCGGTGTAGTTCATCTTCAGGTTGTGCAGGGTGAACCCTTCACCCTTACCCATGGTGATACCAGCGTAACGGATATTGTCGGCCACCCAGTGGGTCAGCACGGCAATCTTCTCCAGGTCGGTCTTCTTGCCGCGTATCAGTTCGTTCACCTTGCGCTGGGCCTCGGGGATGGCAGTGAAGCTACCGTAGTCTTCATTGACGCCATGGAACCAACGCGACTTCTCGCGCCAGTCGGCGGTAGTGGACATCATCAGCTTTGGTGCAGCATCGTAGAAGTCCACCATGTTCGGCTCGCGGCGGAAGGGCATCAAGCCGTCCGAAGCGAAGGTATAGACCTTGCGCCCGTCCTCGTAGCGCAGGGACGGCGTGCAGCTGCCCTGATAGAACTGGAACTGCATGTCCTTGTCGCCGGGCAGGCTGACGCGATAGACCTTGCGCACCGTCGGGTCGCCGCTCCAGAAAGGCACGATGTCGTAGAACTGGCCGCGCATGGGCGGGATGAAGCGTGAATCGTCATCCTCCTGCGGCATGTCGGCCAGCAGGGCGTAGGTGAATCCCTTCTTGTCTATCTCGTAGTCGATGACGTCGCCGGGCTTCAGCTGTCCCAACTCAATCATAATCTGACGGGCGCCCCAGTAGATGGCACGGGCGGGTGCGGCATAGTCCAGGGTTTTCGATACGTCCACCTCGGTCTTCGTGCCGTCGGCATGGTGGACGGTCACCCGACGGAAGCGGGCGGCAGCCGTCAGCGGGTCGTAGTCGTACTTCAGCACACGCTGGCGCAGGGCGCCGGCAGGTGTCTGCACCTTGACGGCGCGGCACACGGCGAACGAACCTTGTCCGCTGGGTTGTACCGTGACGCTGGTGCTGTCCAGCAGGTTGACACAATCGTGTCGGGCGTAAGCCTCGTCCTGCAAGGCCGTCCGTTCATAGGCCTTCCACGACTGGGCCTGCAGGGCCGTCATTCCGCACAGCAGGGCGGCGGCCAGTGTAGCAGTTGTTTTTTTCATATCGTTTGTTTTTGGTAGGACAATTTTTTGCATTTTCTCTGTTGCCTTATCAGCGTGCTAAAGTATAATTTTTATATGGGATATGCAAAAAAAGTACAGGCGACATGGACCGGTACGTTCACTGATTCAATCAGTTCGTGCAAGTTCGTGTCGCCTGTAGATTCATGTAGGCTGTGGTCAATTCAGCTTGTCGAAGAAGGCTTTGATGCGTTCCTTGTCGATGAAAAGGAAACTTGTACCACAGACGTTGCGTGGCGTCATCAGCTTTTCCAGGCCGCGGTAGCCGTCACGTCCGGCTGAGAGGACTTGTTCCTCGTAGAGCGGACAGGAGATTTTTGCTTCGGGATCGTCCGGCAGGGCGGTATAGGTGCCCAGATACCAGTTGCCGCTGAACACGTTGCCTGTGGACTGGGTGAGGTCGAAACGCGAGGGTTCGGCTGTGTAGAAAATATTGCGGCTGAAAGTCGTGCGGTCGGCATAGCCGTCCCAGTTGTCGGAGACAATCATGCTGCGGTCGATGTCGGCGGCCGGTTTGGCATTGGCATGGACGATGTTGCACTCGATACGGGTGTCTTCCACACGTCCGGCAATGTGGATGCCGGGCGAGAACATGCCCTGACGGGTAGGTTTGGGACGAATCCCGTCACCGATGCTCACGTTGTAACGCACGGTGCTATTTTTATTGCCCAGACTGTAGGTGCGTTCCTTGCCCGAGTCGCACACCAGTACCAGTCCGCCGTAGTTATCGTGGCTGTAGTTGTACTGGATGATGGTGTTCGTGCAGTTGTAGTCGCAGTCGTAGGCCTGTGCGTCCCAGGGTGCCTTGTGTCCGCTGACGTGGTTGAACTGGATTGTGGTGTTGTCGCAGCTCCAGGGCCAGAAGCCTGCGGCGGCTTCGGTCATGGGCAGTACGTCGGGGCAGTTGCGCATCACGTTGTATTCGATGAGGGTGCCGTCGCAGCCGATGGGTACGATGCCGTCGCCGGGCACTTCCTCGATGAGGTTGCCGCGCACCACGGTGTGCTTGCTGGGGAACCAGTTGCGGCGGTCGTAATAGCCGGCCCATATCAGGGCGTTGCGGGTGCAACGCAGGATGTGGCAGTTCTCGATGACGAGGCTGTCGAAACGCGAGCGTATTTTCTCTCCTTCGTTGACGATGTAGATGCCGCTTCCGCCGCCTAGTTCCTTGATGGGCGAACCGTTGACGTCGCGGATGGTGAGCCCGTCGATGCGGATGTTGCGTGACACGCCGTAGTCCCGGCATTCAATCTTCAGACCTGTGCGGCGGGGCAGAGGTTGCTTGCCGGTATTCACGATTTCCAGGTCGCGTACGGTCACGTACTCCGAGTTGAAAATGCGTACGGCGTAGAGCGAGTTTTCGTTGCCCACGATGCAGGGCTTGGGCAGCGTCTCGTCGCCGTAGGATCCCACAGTGACAGATTGTCCGGCGGCTCCCTTGGCGGAGATCTCCAGTTCTCCTTTAAGAGTTGTTCCCCGCTTCAACAACAGCTGTTCGCCGGGTATGAGGCTGACCGTACTTGCTTTTTCCAGGGTTCTCCAGGCTTCTTGAGGAGAACGTCCCGAGTTGGCATCGTTGCCTTCCACAGGGTCGATGTAGTAGGCGGTGGCGACGGGGGAGGTGCAGGAGGTCAGGTGTACGCCTCCGCCGATGCATGATACGACAAGCAGGAGGGTAGTGGCCAGGGCTATCTTCCGGTGAGTGGTGTGGAATATATTTTTCTTCATAAAATGTCTTACCTTAAAAAACGTGAATTCGATATAAGTAAATAAATATCTCATTGAAAATTAGAAACATAGCG